>Ga0233425_10000261_pt1 | contig 140128 bp, 140 predicted proteins | sample Watercolumn_Towu_2_FD_181712 | JGI IMG/M metagenome (GOLD analysis project Ga0233425, IMG submission 181712) | Freshwater microbial communities from Lake Towuti, South Sulawesi, Indonesia - Watercolumn_Towuti2014_140_MG | ecosystem: Environmental > Aquatic > Freshwater > Lake | place...
GCAGGCCATCGTTCGTATCCTCGACGAGGAGCCCGCGCTCCGCGAAGGACGCGCCCGCGCCCTCAGCGATTCGCTGCGCACCCGCTTCTCCATGAACCGCATGGCGACCGATGTCCTGTGCGGCTACGCCGCCGCGTTCCGCGCGAAGCGGGTCGCGGTGGCCTCGGCCGCGGCCGCGACGTGATCCTGAAAGCGCCTGCGCCGCCTGTCCCAACCCGGGTCAGCCCGGCAAGCCGGATCTTAGGCGTCCGTGAAGATCAATCCGGCAGACTCCGATGCCGGAGAGGCTCGACGTTTTCACGTGGAACATTTCGATGAGTGCCATCGACGTCCGGGATCTGCTCAAAGTCGCCGAGCGGAATGACTCCCTGACCCCCGTCCCGTCGCCGCTCGCGCTCGACATGACCGGCGAGTCCGGCAACGGGTCTCAAGCCCAGCCCCCCGCCGAGCGGCCGCGGGGCTCGTGGCTCTCGCCGGTGGTGCTGGCGGGCTGCGTCCGCCTCGCCGAGTTCTGCGGCTTGGTCCTCCTCGGCCTGGGATTGCATCAGGCGCTCCTTCGCGGTGTCGTGCCCCTGGCACCGCGCTACGTCACCGCCGTCCTGGCGGTCACGGTGGCCGCCCTCGCGCTGTTCCAGGCCTCCGGCAGCTACCGGATCGGTGCCTTCCGCGACCTGTCGAGGACGGCCGTGAAACTCGCCACCGGTTGGTCCGTGGCCTTCCTGATGGTCGCCGCGGCGATGGTGCTCGGCAAGATCGCCGACCACTATTCCCGAATCTGGCTGCTCAGCTACTATATGGCGGGCCTGGGGGTTCTGCTCGCCGGTCGCGTCGCCCTGGCGGGCTTCGTGCGGGCGCAGATGGCCGCGGGCCGGTTCGATCGCCGCACTGCGATCGTCGGCGGCGGACCGGCCGCCGAGGAGCTGATTCAGGCCCTGAATGCCGGCGGCGATACCGGCATACGCATCATCGGCATCTTCGATGACCGGGCCGACGACCGCTCCGGCACCGAGGTCGCCGGGCATCCCAAGCTCGGCAATGTGAGCGATCTCGTCACCTACGCCCGGCATGCCCCTGTCGACCTCGTGGTGTTCACGCTGCCGATCTCGGCCGAGACGCGCATCCTGCAGATGCTCGCCAAACTCTCGGTCCTGCCGGTCGATATCCGCCTGTCGGCGCACGCGACCAAGCTGCGCCTGAGGCCGCGAGCCTATTCCTATCTCGGCGACGTGCCGCTGCTCGACGTCTTCGACAAGCCGCTCGCCGACTGGGACGTCATCCTGAAAGGCGTGTTCGACCGTCTGGTCGGCCTCCTGCTGCTGATCGGGCTCTCGCCGGTGATGCTGGCCGTCGCCCTCGCGGTGAAGCTCACCTCCCCCGGTCCGGTGCTGTTCCGGCAGAAGCGCTACGGCTTCAACAACGAGCTGATCGAGATCTTCAAGTTCCGCTCGATGTATGTCGATCTTTGCGATGCGGGAGCGACCCGGCTCGTCACCAAGACGGATGCGCGGGTAACGCCGGTCGGCCGCTTCATCCGCAAGACCTCGCTGGACGAGTTGCCGCAACTCTTCAACGTGATCCGCGGCGACCTCTCCCTGGTCGGCCCCCGCCCCCACGCGATCCAGGCCAAGGCGGCGAACACCCTCTACGATCAGGTGGTGGACGGCTACTTCGCCCGCCACAAGGTAAAGCCCGGCATCACCGGCTGGGCGCAGATCAATGGCTGGCGCGGCGAGACCGACACGAGCGAGAAGCTCCAGCGCCGCGTCGAGCACGACCTGCATTACATCGAGAATTGGTCGATCCTGTTCGACCTCAAGATCCTGCTCACCACGCCGCTCGCGCTCTTCAAGACCGACAACGCGTATTGAGGATCTTCGGGACTTCGAACGGGGTGAGGCCCGGGTCCGCCAGAGCGCGGTCCCGGGCCTTCTCGTTTCAGCGCAACGTCGCGTGCCGGATTACGGCAGCGCGCCCGCCTTCTCCTTCACCTTGGTCATGGTGTCCTGGCAGGCGGTTTCCTGGCCGGCCTTGTCCTGTTCCTTGGCCTTCGCGAGCAGGGTGCGCGCCTCCTCGACGCCGGCCTTGGTGGGCTTGGTGGCCGGGTCGGACGGGGCGCCGGCCGGCGGCTTGTCGAGGGCCTTGGCCGAGCCGGATGAGGTAGGACCGCCCGGCGGTTCCTTGCCGGTCACCTGCTCCGCACCGGCGCTGTTGAGCCGCCGCTCCACCGCGGCGATGTCGTCCTTGCAGGACACTGCCAGGGCGGGGCCTGCCGCAACGAGGGCGGCCAGGGCGATGGGCAGGCTGAAGGCTGTGCGCATGGGGTTCGGGCTCCTCCGAATCGGTCTTTCGCGAACCGGTCCTGTGACCGGCGCTTCGGCCGAGAAAGCCCGCCAGACCCGCCTGCGGTTCCGTTCTGCGACGCTTCGCCCAAGACCGCCGGGGGCGGCCGGGAACCTTCCGGACATGCGAAAGGGTGCGGATCCCGCGATCCGCACCCTCCCTTGCATTCCGACAGGTCGGAAGACTTAGCGGATCAGGTTGACCAGAGCCGAGCCGGCCGGGCTCGCCAGCTCCTTAGCATCGATGGTGCCATCGTTGTCCGGGTCGGCAGCCTTGAACTGAGCCTCGACGGCGGCGAGGTATTCCTTCTTGTCGAGGGTGCCGTCGTTGTCGGGATCGAGCTTCTTGAGGTCGGCCTCGCTGACGCGGCCCTTGAGCTCCTTGGCGTCGAGGGTGCCGTCCTTATCGGGATCGAGCTTGTCGAAGGCGGCCGAACCGGCGGCCAGGGCCTCCTTGAGATCGACGGTGCCGTCCTTGTCCGGATCGAAGGCGGCGATGTCGACCTTCGTCGTGGTCGTGGGTGCGGCATAGGCCGGGACCGCGACGAGGGCGGCGAGCAGAACGGCAGAGGAGAGGCGGAACGCCATTGAGGGCAAACTCCTGATCGAAGTGGCCCGGCTGGAACCGGGCGGACGGCAAAATCGCAGAGCCAGGCGCGACCGCTCATGCGCGGCAAGGCGGTCGCTCGGCCTCGCTTGGATTGCGTAACTTGCCCGGGATGATTTGGCAATAGGCGGAGCTGAAACAGCGCGTCGGGCTGCCTCTGAAAGCCTTGCCCTGTGGGTGGATATAGAAACGGCGCGGTTCCGGAGAACCGCGCCGCTTGCAACCCTTGCGAGACTTTCCGGACCGAAAAACCGGTCCGGAAGACCTGCTCAGCCAAGACTTGCTCAGCCAAGACCTGCTGAGCCGAAGACCTGCTCAGCCCTTACGGACCAGCGGCTCCACCACCGGAGCCGGCGGCGGCGGCTCGAACAGGATGCGCAGGCCGCCGAAGGCCGCCACCGGCGCGCCGGGCGCGAGGCTGCGGTTCGAGGTGGCGTTGGGCACCCGAACGATCGGAACCTCGTCCACCGGCGAGAAGGTGCCGAAGGTGGCGTACTTGGCGTTGAACGCGTTCTCGACGAAGCCGTAGAGCTCGATGTTGGGCGCGATGCGGTAGCTGGTGTTGAAGCCGAACACCGCGTAGTCGCCCGTCGTCTTGTTCTGGTTGGTCGGGTCGCCGACGAGGAACTTGCCGGTGGCGAAGCGGGCGAGCGCGCCGATCCGCCATTCCGGCGTGACCTGGTACTGCACGCCGACCTTGAGCTGGTGCGGCGCGACGCCGGGCAGGCGGTTGCCCGGGCGCACAAGCACGACGCCGCTCTCGTCGCCGCCGGCGCTGTTGAACGGGTTGCCGGGGGCCGCGAGTTCAACCGGCGACTCGAAGGTCGCGTCGACAAAGGCGTAATCGACGAAGGCGTTCCAGCGCGGCGCGTTGTAGAACAGGCTCGCCTCGACGCCCTGGCGCTTGGTCGAGCCGACGTTGCGGAAATAGGCGCGGCCGATCGTGTCGGGGGCCGGCACGAACAGGATGTCGTCGTCGTTGCGGGTCGAGAAGAAGCCGGCCTTCCACGACAGGATGCCGCCGAAGACATTGTCGGGCTGCGGGATGCGGCCGCGGACACCCGCCTCGACCGTGCGCGCCACGACCTGCTTCAGCGGCGGATCGCCGACGAAGAAGTTGGTGAGCGAGCAGGGCGCCAGGGGATCGGCGCAGGAGAGTTCCGCCGGGGTCGGGGCGCGGTTGGCCTCGGTGTAGCCGCCGTAGGCGACGAGGTAGTCGGGGATGATCTTGTAGGTCGCGCCGACGCCGGGGTTGAAGCGCTGGTAGTAGTGGTCGCCGTTGAGCGCGGTGCCGATCTGATCGCGCAGGATGATTTTGGCCATGTTGAACCGGCCCTGCAACGTCAGCGTCAGCCGGTCGGTCAGGTCGGTGTTGTTGGTGAAGTAGATGCCGCCGTAATCGTTCGAGGAGCGCACGGAGACCGGGGTGATGATGCCGTCGTCGCTGGAAACGACGATGCCGGGGGGCGAGAAGCCGCGATCGAAGGTGAGGCCGCCGATCGAGTTGTCCGCCGTGAAGCGCGTCCGGCCGCCGTCATAGGAGCCGCCGAGGACGAAGCGGTTCGGCAGGCCGAACAGCGGCTCGCGCACCACGGTCTGGACGGTGGCGCCGAAATTGTCGGTGTCGGTACGGGTCTGGTTGAGGAAGGCGTAGGGGCCGCCCTCGTCGAAGCGGTCGGCGAAGATTGGGTTGACCGCTCCGAAATTGAAGGTGCGCAGCCGGTCGGCCCGGACCGGGTTGCCGGTGCGGTCGCGCAGGAAGAACTGGTTGTCGTCCGCGCCCTCGGCGCAGACGAAGCGCTCATCGTCCTCGCAGTTCTCGACGTCGGCCGCGTCGCCGTTGGCGGTGCGCTGCCGGAACAAGCCGTAATAGGCGTTGCCCTGCACGCTGATCGTCGGCGTGACGTCGTAGGTGCCGGAAAGCTGGAAGCGCAGGAAGTCGTTCTTGGTCTGGTCGGGATAGGTGAAGACGTCGCTGCGGTCGGCCTTCAGCAGTTCGACCGGGGCGGTGCCGTTGCCGGTCAGGCTGTTGCTGGCGCCGATCACGTTGAAGTGGAACTCACCCCGCTCGGCCTGCACGCCGAGGTCGGCGTAGATCTGGTTGAGGCGGGACGGCGAATGGCGCCGCCAGCCCTCCTCGCCGAGCTTGGTGCCGGCGACGTAGAGGCCGATATTGTCGATGCGCTGACCGTGCTGGAAGGCGATCGCGCCGCGGCCGAACGAGCCGCCCAGCGCGTTGATCTCGGTGCCTTGGTAGGTGAAGCCGTTCTTGAGCGACACCGCGAGCGCGCCGCCCAGCGCGTTGAGGCCGAAGGCCGGGTTGGACCCTTCGAGTTCGATCCGGTCGACGGCGATGTCGGGGATCAGATCCCACTGCACCGTGTCGCCGAACGAGGTGTTGAAGCGGGCGCCGTTCAGGTAGACCGCGACGCCCTGCGGCGAGCCGCCCAGCGGCGAGGCCTCGAAGCCGCGATAGGTGATCGTCGGCTGGAAGGGGTTGCCCTGGGCGTTGTTGATGCTGATCGAGCCGATACGCTCGTCGAGCGCCCGAACCGTGCTCGGAAAGCCGACCCGCGAGACGTCGGCCGCCGTCAGCACGCTCGTGTTCTGCGGCAGCTTGTTACGGTCGATGCCGTCGAGCACGACGGTCTCACGCAGACCCGACGCGGTCGGCGTCGCCACGATCCGGCGCGAAGCCGCGACCGGCGTGTTCGAGACGACGCTGATCTCCTCCAGCGTGACAGCCTGCCCGCCGCCTGCGCCTTGCGCCATCACCTGCCCCGGAAGCAGCGCAACCGATGCGATGAGGCTGCCTCGCAGCACCCGCATTGTCATTCCCCAGCCCTTTTTCATTCGTGCTTGTCGGCCCCCGGAGGGACCGTTGCCGACTGTTGCTGGAGACCTGGAAGCGTCACAATCGGCCGGAGGCTTCTTTCAGGCCGTTTATGAGGAAGCGCTCAACCTTCCTGCGGGCGCGTGCTGTTACAGCAACATATTTCTCCAATCACACCAAGGTCTTATGGATCATTGTCCTGTCGAACCCGGGATGTTTCGGCAATACAATCGGGATACGTTCCAACGAATGCTTTCATCCGATCGATCGCGGGAAAAATGGCCGATTCGAGACCGGCGGCCGTTCCGGACGTATCCGCACGATCCGTCATGCACGAACCGGCGGATCCTTCCGGGCGAACGGCTTCGGCTCACGCGCCGCGCGCAGACGGGATCGAGCATCGCAGCGAGGGCGGCGCGGCGAGGAGCGTGACGCGATCCGGCCGCAACGGGGCCTGCGGCGGACAGCGACCGCGGCCGGTGTCCGAAGACCCGATCCGGCCCGCTTCAGACGCGGGATTGAATGCGGCGGGCGAGCTCGCCGAGGCGCTGCTCCAGAAGCGTCGGCACCTCGCAGACATAGGAGACCGACTGGTTCCGCTCGTCGAAAATGCGCCGGTCCCAATTGAACTGGCTTTCCAGATCCGCGACCTCTTTCGAGGCGACCTTGGTGGGATCGGAATCCGGGCTGTCCTTGAGTTCGCTCACCTTGTCCGCCTCGTCGCGGATGCGCTCGGCGAGCCGGCGCTGCCCTTGCGCGTAGCGGGTGATGCCGTTCATGACGGTGCTGCGCTCACCGTTGATGATCTCGAACACGCCGGCGAAGACGCGGGTGAGGCGCTTCGATTTCTCGGCCGGATCGAGCTTCTCCGTGAACTCGTCGAGCAGGGTGTCGACCTCGCGCAGTTCCGTGCGGCGGGAGGCGAGCTTGCGGGCGAGCTGGGCCGCGTCCCGGTCGTTGCCCCACTCCCCGGCCTCGGCGAGGTCGGGCCCCGTCCAGAACGAGCCGTAGCCCAAGGTCGTCACCTTGCGCTGGGCGCAGGGCCAGTCCGGATCGGCCTTGGGCTGCGCCAGGGCCGGTGCCGCCGCAAGGGCAAGAACGAGACAGAGCGGGGCACGGACGGAGCCGAGGGTCGCACGACGAAGGATCATGGGAGGTCTCTCAGGCAGCCTCGCCGGCCGGTCCGCCGCGCCGGGCCATGATGCCGCGGCCCGGATCGTAGGCGATCACGGCGAGGGTGAAGAACAGGAGGCCGGTGCCGACCACGACGGCGCAGGCGACCGGCTCGAAGCGCCCGTAGAGGGCGAAACGCACCAGCTCGACCGCGTGGGTGAACGGGTTGGCTTGGCAGACGAGATAGAGCCACTCGCTCGATGCCCGGACCTGCCAGAGCGGATATAGGGCAGAAGAGGCAAAGAACATCGGGAAGATCACGAAATTCATGACGCTCGCGAAGTTCTCGAGCTGCCGCACCAGCGAGGACAGGAACAGGCCGATCGCCCCGAGCATCAGCCCCGAGGCCAGGAAGGCCGGCAGCGCGGCGAGGTAGCCGACCGGCGGAATGCCGGTCTCCCAGAACCACGCGATGGCGAGGAAGGCGTAGGCCTGCACGATCGAGACGCTCACCCCCGCGATCAGCTTGGCGAGCAGCAGCGTCCAGCGCGGATAGGGAGAGGTCAGCAGCACCTTCATCGAGCCGACCTCGCGGTCGTAGACCATCGAGAGCGAGGATTGCATGCCGTTGAACAGCTGGATCATCACCGCCAGGCCCGGAACCACGTAGGCCTCGTAGAGCACGTAGGTCTCGTAGGGCGGCGTGATCGAGGTGCCGAGGGTGTTGCGGAAGCCGGCGGCGAAGATGAACAGCCAGACCAGCGGACGCACCATCGCCGAGAAGAAGCGCTCCTTCTGGTGGAAGAAGCGCAGCAGCTCGCGGCGCACGATGCCGCCCAGCGCGATGAGATAGCCGACCGCGTCGAGGCGGCCCGCATGGGGCACGGGTTTCGCCGGGTTCGCCGCGGCGGGGTTCGAGGACGCGCTCATGTCAGGACACTCATGCGGCGGACTTCACGGCGCGCTTGTCGGGCTCGGCCACGAGGCGGCGGAAGGCGGCCTCCAGCGTCTCGCCGGGTCCGCCGATTTCCCCGGCCCGGCCGCGGGCGACGATGCGCCCCCTGTGGAGCACGACCGCATCGTCCTCGGGGGCGATCTCCTCGAAGATGTGGGTCGCCCACAACACCGACAGGCCCTCCTCGCGCACCAGGGCGCGGACGATGGCGACGATGTCGGCGCGCGATTCGAGATCGAGGCCGACGGTGGGCTCGTCGAGGAGCAGCAGGCGCGGCTCGTGGATCAGCGAGCGGGCAATCTCGATGCGCCGCGACTGGCCGCCGGAGAGGGTGCGGATCTTGTCGTCGCGCCGCTCGGCGAGACCGACGCGGGCGAGCAGGGTCTCGATGCGGGCCCGCGCCGCCGCCCGGCCGATGCCGTGCAGGCTGGCGTGGTAATGCAGGTTCTGGGCGACGGTGAGATCGGTGTCGAGGGTGCGCGCCTGGAACACCACGCCGAGGGCGGCGAGCGCCCGCGAGGGCTCCCGGTCGAGGGGATGGCCGAGGATCGAGACCCGGCCCTCCTGATGGTTGTAGAGCCGGGTGATCACCGAGAAGAGCGTGGTCTTGCCGGCGCCGTTGGGGCCGAGCAGCGCCATGAAGTGCCCGCGCTCCACCGTCAGCGAGACGTCCGACAAGGCGGCGCGTTGGCCGAAGCGGTGGCTGACACCGGCAACTTCGAGGGCCGCGCTCATCTCGGCAGCGCCCGCCGGGCGTCGTCGAGCGCTTCCAGGCACTCGTCGAACTCGCCCTCGCCCTGCTCGCGCTCGGCGATCTTCAGGGCGCGCTTGAGCTTTTGCGGAACGGCGTCGGGCGCGAGTTTCTCCGCCTGCGCCTTCACCGAAGCGATGCCCTCGGCGCAGGCGGCCTTGTCGTCGGCCAGCGCCGGGGTGGCGAGAAGGCTGGCCGCGAGGAGGACGCCTCCCGAAAACATGAGAGCGATGCGCATGATCAAGCTCACTTCACCGTAATCGTGCCGGCCATGCCCTTCTCCTCAAGCCCCTGCGCGTACCACTTGTAGGCTCCGGGCTTGATGGCGACGAACTCGATGGCGATCTCGCCGGGATCGTCGAATTCGAGGTGATCGGGCGGACCGCCGCCGTGGATCTCCTTGTGCTCGATCACGATCTGGTTGAACCAGATGTAGCGGAAGAACTCCGGCGCGTAGAACTTGTATTCCTGCCGCCCCTTGGCGACGATCCGCAGCCGATAGGCTTTGCCGGCCTCCAGCTCGATGTCCTTGTTCTCGACCACGAAGTCGTTGCCCTCCTCGTTGCCGAGGACGAGGTCGGGCAGGTTCTGCCGCTTCTTGGTGAGGTCGAGGGCGCCCGCCGGAGCACCGGCGAGCATCAGGGCCGCGGCGGCGAGGCCGAGGCGCGTGGTCCATCTCATGTCGTTTCCTCCGATCGTTCGCGGTCCCGCACCGTCCCGAAAGCCGCCCCGGAGACGATGCATTAGCCGGCAAACTGAACTTATTTCCTCGAGATCGCCACGCCCCAGGGCAGCAGCCCGACGGGAATGCTCTTGACCACCTTCAGCCCTTCCACGTCGATCACCGACACGTCGTTGGAGGTGCCGTTGGTGGTGTAGAGCTGCTTCTCGTCGGGAGTGAAGGCGAGCTGCCAGACGCGCTGGCCCACGGGCAGGTACTTCTGCACCTCGTAGGTTCTGGCATCGACCACCGCGACGCGGTTGGCCGGGCCGAGGGCGACGAAGGCCTTCGAGCCGTCCCTGGTCAGGCGCACGCCGACCGGCTGGATCTGCTCGTCGGTGACGCTCGGGATCTTGAAGCTGATCTTCTTGATGACCTTGCGGGTGGCGACATCGATCACCGAGACCGTGCCGCCGACCTCGGCCGAGACCCAGAGAAACTTCCCGTCCGAGGAGAATTCTGCGAAGCGGGGCCGGGCATCGACCAGCACGTTGTCGATCACCTCGAAGGTCTTGGTGTCGATGAAGTGGGCCATGTTGGTGGTCTCGGAGGTGTTCACGAGAACCTTGCCGTCCGGCGACAGCCCCATCCCCTCGGGCTCGACGCCGACCGGGATCTCGGCCAGCACCTTGTTCTTCTCGATGTCGATGATGGTGACTTGGCTGTCGTCCTCGTTGGCGACGTAGAGCGGGTTGCCGCTCTGATCGAGGATGAACTGCTCCGGATCGGGGCCTGAGCGCAGCGAGCGGACCACCTTGCCGGTGGCGGTGTCGAGCACGTCGATGCGGTCGTCGTCGCTGGCGCAGACGAACAGCTCCTTGTCATCCTTGGAGAGCGTCACGCCGCGCGGGCGCCGACCGACCTTCCAGGTCCCGGTCACGGCCATGGTTTCGGTGTCGATCACCGAGACGGTGTTGGCCTTCTCGTTGGTGACGTAGGCGGTGAAGGCCTGCGCCGTTCCGACCGCGCCGAACCAAGCGCCTGCCAGCACCGCGCAACTCAGCCCCGCCCTCAAACGAGCGACCATCGGCGTCCTCCCTGTCGTCTTCGGCGCGTCTCTGCGCGCCCGCGTTGGAATCGGTTGCAGCGACATGGCGCTGACGGCCGCACCGCTCAAAACAAAAAAGGGCGAAGGGGGGCGGCTTGCCGGGCGGTCGATTGCCGCATCGTCTCCCCTTCGGCGTCGGACCGGCCCGCGCGGGCGGTCACCGGAATTTGCACGCGGTCTCCGGCTCGTCGGCGCCCAGCGTGTCGAGCGGCGTGCGCTGGTGGATGAAGCCCTGCTCGGGCGCCACCGAGACCATCGCCTTGGGCTGCACCACGATGATCGGCTGGCGCAGCTGGTGGTCCCAGGGCCGGTAGGTCAGCGAGACGCCCTTGTAGGCCGGCAGGGAGAATTCGGGCGTGACGAGATGGGCGGCGATCTTGCCCGCATCGGTGCTGCGGGTCTGCGTCGCCGCCTCGCCGACCGTGCGCACGGCGGCCCAGACCTGATAGTCGAGCGGGCGCATCAGGCGGCCGGCGAGCCGCCGGAAGCGGTTCTGCGCCTGGGCCGCGCCCCAGGTCTCCAGGGTCGGATGCCACGTGGCGGCGATCAGCCCCTGCGTGCCGCCGACGGGACGCGGATCGACGGTGCGGTAGGGGACGTAATCGCCCCAATCGCCCTCCTCGTCGGCGACGATCGCCATGTCGTAGTCGAGCCCGCGGGTGAACACCATCGCCTCGGCCCGGGTCGGCGTGTCGCCGCGGGCCTTGGCCAGGGGGCCGAAGGTCCAGGGCTTCTCCGCGGTGATCTTGAGGCCGAACTTGCGGGCGGAGTTCCGAAGCGCCTCCGCATAGGCCTTGTCGCGCTCGGTCGGGCCGACGATCAGGAAGATCTTCCGCCAGCGCATCAGCGTCAGGTACTGCGCCAGCGCGTCCGTCTGCATGGCGCGGCTCGGCAGGACGTGGAACAGGTTGGCGCGGCAATCGGCCCCGCGCAACCGGTCGTCGGGTGCGCCGGCGTTGAGGACGACGGCGCCCGTCTCCTTCAGCGCGTCGGCCACCGCCAGCACCTCGGCGGCGGGCAGGGCCAGGACGAAGAATCTGACGCCCTTGGCCGAGAGATCCTTGGCGGCCTGAACCGGATCGCGCTCGCCGTCGAGGGCGACCTCGTCGAGGGCGAAGGTCTGCTTGGTGAAGCGGCCGGTGGTGTTGTTGTCCTTCACCGCCATGCGCCCGCCGGCGATGCCGAGATCCTCGGGATCGGCCTCCGCGTCGTAGGACGAGGGCGCCGGCACCGGGCGGTAGAGCACGGCGATACGCGTCTCGGAGCCGGGAACCGGCGCGGTCGCACCGGCGGCCGGCGAGCCCGGCGGCGGCTCGCCGGTGGCGGCCTTCGGCTCCTGGGCCTGCAGGGGAATGATCGGGATCACGGCCAAGCTGGTCGCGAGGCCGGCGGCGAGGAGGAGCGGGGTGGACGATCGCATTGCCCGGCACGCTAGCAACATCTTGCCACCCGTCTCAACGACGGAAGCATAAGATTTTCATAAGATTACGACCTTCCGACGTGGCCGCGCGGCGGCGCCGAAGATCCGGCCGAGGCGGCCAACATCGCTTCCAAGACGGGCGACGGATTGCGAGGAGAGATGCGCCGGCCGTTGCCAAATCGTCCAGGACACCAAGTTAGAGTCCGTTCGCGCGGCATCGCGCCCGACCCAGGCCCCGTTCCCATGCGACTTCGCGCCCTCCTGCCCGCCCTCGTTTTCCTGTCCGCCGTGAGCGGCACGGCTTCCGCGCAGGACAGTGCGCGCAAGGCGGCGATCTTCCCGGCGGAAGTGAACGATCCGACGCTGGCCTATGGCCGCAAGCCGCTGCCGGCCGATCAGAAGCGGCTCGACCTCGTCACCGACGTGCTTCGCAAGCAGCTTGCCGAGAAGGGCGGGATCGAGAGCGTCGATCTCGGTCCGCAGGCCGAGGAAATCCGCAAGGAGAGCCCGCTCTACAAGTGCAACGGCTGCACCGCGCCGATCGCCAAGGCTCTCGGAGCGGACCTCGCCGTGACCACCTTCGCCGACAAGGGCGCCAACCAGTTGTTCAGCCTCGTCGTCACCATCGCGGAGGCCGAGTCCGGTAAGGTCGTGCGCCAGGGCCAGGTCGTGATAAGAGCCAACACCGACGACGACTGGTCCCACGCCGCGCGCTGGATCGTGAAGAACCGCCTGCTGGCCGAGCCGCTGCCCGGCCGTTCCTGAGGCGGGGCTTGTGCGGGCGCGCAAGGCTGAGCAAGAACGTTCCCCGTGTCCGACCTTGAACCGACTTTTTCCACGCGTCCCCGCCTGCTCGTCAGCGTGCGCGGGCCCGACGAGGCGCTGACGGCGCTCCGGGCCGGGGCAGACCTGATCGACGCCAAGGATCCCGAGCGAGGGGCACTCGGCGCACTCCCGACCGAGACCGTTCGCGCCATCGTCGCCGGGCTTGACGGGAGGGCGGTCACCAGCGCGGTGGCCGGCGACGGCACGGGAACGGCGATCGCCGCCGCCGTCGCGGCGATGGCCGCGACCGGGGTGGAGTTCATCAAGATCGCGGTGGGAGCCGCGGACGATGCGGCTCTGTCGGAGGCCGCCGCGCGGGCGCCGGGCCGGGTGATCGGCGTGCTGTTCGCCGAGGACGGCGTGAGCGGGGCCTCGTTCCCCGCGCGCTTGGCCGCGGCGGGCTTCGTCGGGGCGATGATCGACACCCGCGGCAAGTCCGGGACTGCGCTTCCCTCCCTGCTGACCACGCCGCAACTGGCCGCCTTCCTGGCCGCGTGCCGCACGCACGGTCTGATGAGCGGACTGGCCGGCTCGCTCGGCCTCGCCGACATTCCGGTACTGGCGCCGCTGCGCCCCGATTATCTCGGCTTCCGCGGCGGTCTGTGCCGGGACGGCGACCGGCGCCAAGCCCTCGACGGGGCGCGGGTCGCGCGGGCGGTGACGGCGATCCGGAACGACGCGCGGGCCGACGCGGCGTGACGCGGATGGCGCGCACCACGGATGCTCCTGCCTCCTCCGCGGGGAACACCGTCATCAAGATCGGCGGCAGCCTCGTCGCCGACCGCGTCCGGCTTCGCGCCGTCCTGGCCGACTGCGCGGACGGCGCCCCCGTCGCCGTCGTACCGGGCGGCGGCCCCTTCGCCGACGCGGTGCGGACGGCCCAGAGCCGGATCGGCTTCGACGACGCGCTCGCCCACCGTCTCGCCCTCGATGCCATGGGCCGCATGGCGGAGGTGTTTTCCGCGCTCGAGCCGCGGCTCGCCGTCGCCCCGAGCCTGGAATTCGTGGCCGACACGCTCGCGCAGGGCCGCTCCGTGATCTGGGACCCGGTTGCGCTGAAGGCCGGCCATCCCGACATCGCCGAGAGCTGGGAGGTGACCTCCGACAGCCTCGCGCTCTGGCTGGCGCGGGTGGTCGGCGCGGACCGCTGCATCCTCGTGAAGTCGGCAAACATCCCGGCCCGGCTCGACCCGGCGGCGCTGGCGCAGGCCGGCCTCGTCGATGCTGCCTTCCCGCGCTTCGCTGCCGCCTTCCCCGGCGAGATCGCGATCCGCGGCCCCGAATCTCATCGCGAGAGGCACGCCGCATGAGCGCGCCCGAACACCTCGTCTTCATCACCGGCAAGCTGGCCCACGCTCGCCTCGAAAAGGTCGCCGCCACCCTTCCGGCCGAGCGCTTCACCTGGAGCATCGCCGATGCCGGGGTGAAGGTCGCCGCGCTGATGACGGAGGAGATCATCAAGCGCCGGGTGACCATGCCCGAGGGTGCGACCCGGATCGTCCTGCCCGGCCGCTGCCGCGCCAACCCGGAGGCCCTGGCGGACCATTTCGGACTGCCGGTCGAGCGGGGGCCGGACGAAATCGTCGATTTGCCGGCTTACCTCGGCCTCACCGGACGCAAGGTCGACCTGTCGCGCCACGACCTGCGGATCTTCTCCGAGATCGTCGACGCCTCGAAGATGACGCCCGAGCAGATCCTGGCCAAGGGCCTCGACCTCGCCCGCCGCGGCGCCGACGTGATCGATCTCGGCGGCTTGCCCGACACGGCCTTCCCGCATCTCGAGAACAGCGTGCGCGCTCTGAAAGGCGCGGGGCTCAAGGTGAGCGTCGATTCCTTCTCTCTCGACGAGCTGACCCGCGGCGCGCGGGCCGGGGCCGACTACCTGCTGAGCCTCAACGAGGAGACGCTCGATCTCGCCTTCGAGACCGACGCGGTGCCGATCCTCGTGCCGATGCGGCCCGACGACCTGCCCTCCCTCGACCGGGCCATCGAACGAATGGAGCGGGCCGGCCGGCCCTACATGGCCGACCCGATCCTCGAGCCGATCCATTTCGGCTTCGTCGACTCGATCGTCCGCTACCGCGAGATCCGGGCGCGCTGGCCAAACATCGAGATGATGATGGGCACCGGCAACCTCACCGAACTCACCGAGGCCGACAGCCTCGGCGTCACCGCGCTCCTCGTCGGCATGTGCTCGGAACTCGCCATCCGCAACGTGCTGATCGTGCAGGTCTCGAACCACACCCGCCGCACGGTGGAGGAGCACGATGCCGCCCGCCGGGTGATGTACGCTGCGCGCGAGGACGCCGCCCTGCCCAAGGGCTACGGCCGCGACCTTCTGGCGCTTCACGACAAGCGCCCGTTCGTGCAGACCCCCGATGAAATTGCCGCGCTGGCCGCGGAGGTGCGCGATCCCAACTACCGCATCGCCGTCGCCGAGGACGGCATCCACGTCTACAACCGCGACCGTCACACCACCGGCACCGACGCGATGGCCTTCTTCCCCGAACTGAGCGTGGAGAGCGACGGCGCCCACGCCTTCTATCTCGGCGGCGAGCTGACCAAGGCCGAGACCGCGTTCCGCCTCGGCAAGCGCTACGTGCAGGACGAGCCCCTCGACTGGGGCTGCGCCGCCGACCGGACCCAGGAGGACACCACCGCCTTCAAGGCGGCCGGGCCGACGAGGGCCGCCCATACCCGGCACAGCGGCCCCGAGGCGCCCGCCGCCGAGCGGGCCGCCACGGCCGGGCCAGAGCAGGGTGCGGCTCCGCCCGAGACCGAGACGGGAACCGGCTCGGGTGCCGAGCCCGACAGGCTCGCCGAGCCGAAGAGCGGCCGCATCGTCTGCGGCCGGCTGGTCCCGGACGAGGAGCGGAACTGATCATGCCGCTGATCCTGGAAACCGTCGTCACCACCCTGTCGGCGACGGGCGCGATGCATCTCGTGCCGTTCGGTCTGATCCGCGAGGGCGAGGATTTCGTGCTCGCCCCCTTCCGGCCCTCCCCCACGATCGAGAACCTCGCGGAGCGTCCGTACTTCACGGCCTCGGCCCCGAGTGACGTGCGGGTGATCGCCGGCATCGTCACCGGACGGCGCGATTGGCCGGTGACCGATTGCGACCGGATCCCCGGCAAACGCCTCGCCGAATGCTTCGGCCATGCCGAGTTCGAGGTGGCGGCGGTCGAGGACGACCCGCAGCGCCCGCGCTATCGCGGGCGGATGGTGCATGCGGTCAGCCACGTGCCGTTCATCGGCTACAACCGGGCGCAGGGCGCGGTGATCGAGGCGGCGATCCTGTCCACGCGGCTCCACATGCTGGCGCCGGAAAAGGTCCTGACGGAGCTGGCCTATCATGCCATAGCGATCGCCAAGACCGCCGGCCCCGCCGAGCGCGAGGCCTGGGACTGGATCGAGGACAAGGTCGCGAACGCCCTCGGGCGGGCGGGCCGCGTCCTCGACGGAACGAGCCGCCCCCTGTGAGCGGCCGACGGCTTCCCGACACCGCCAAGGAGATTCCCGGTTTGAAGCGGATCGCACTGCTCGCCGCCGCGGCCCTCGCCGTCACCACCGCCGCGGCGCAGGCCCAGCACGCGCCGACACGGCGCAAGATCGTCGAGAGCGTCATCATCGACGCCTCCCCCGAGAAGGTCTGGGCGGTGGTCGGCAACCCGGCCGATGCCGGCTGGATCGAGAACGTGAGCCGCGGCGAACGGCAGGGGAGCGCCGACAAGCCGGTCTTCCGCCTGACGCTGACGAACGGCCACGCCATCGTCGAGGAAACCCGCAAGCTCGATCCCGAACGGAGGAGCTTCGCCTACTACATCCTCGAGAGCGAGGTGACCGACCTGCCGGCCAAGGATTACTCGGCCACGATCTCGGTGCAGCCCGAGGGCGGGCATGCGCGGGTCGAGTGGCGGGCCGCGTTCTACCGGGGCCATCCGAACAACGACCCGCCGCCCGAACTCAACGACGAGAATTCGGAGAAGCGCGTGCGGGCCTGGGTTCATGCCAGCCTTGAGAACCTCAAGGCCCGGCTTGAGAAGAGCGGCTCCTGACACAAGTCGCTCGATTGAGGGGTGAAGCGGCCATGCCCGGCCGCTTCGATGGGAGGAGAAAACGCATGAAGTTCAGGACGCTCGCCGCCGTGGCGGCGCTCGCCACGGTGACGTTTGCCGCGCAGGCGCACGGTCCCACGCGGCAGAAGGTCTCGGAGTCGATCGAGATCAACGCCCCCGCCGACAAGGTCTGGGCGATCGTCGGCAATTTCCAGGACGGCAGCTGGATTCCGGTCGTCGAGAAGACCGAGGGCAAGGGCGGCAACGAGGTCAAGGCGACCCGCACGCTGACCCTGAAGGGCGGCGCGACGGTCGAGGAAGAGCTCGCCAAGTACGACGCCGAGAAGAAGACCTACATGTACCGGATCAACAAGGTCGACGTGAAGACCCTGCCGGTGAACGACTATTCGTCGACGGTCGAGGTCGAGGGTGACGGCGCCAAGACCAAGCTGACGTGGCGCGGCGCGTTCTACCGCGGCTACATGAACAACGATCCGCCGCCCGAGCTGAACGACGAGGCCGCCAAGAAGGCCGTGTCCGGCCTCTACAAGGCGAGCCTGGAGAACGTGAAGGCCAAGGCCGAGAAGGGCTCGTAAGGTTCGATGCAGGGGAGAGCCGCCATTCGCAGCACGCTCCGGTGGAGGCACCGGCTCTCCCCTCTCCCCTCAGCGGGAGAGAGTGGCCTGCGCAGCGGGTCGGGTGAGCGGAGCGACCTTTCCGGAAACGTCGCCCCCTCCCCCGCCTCGCACCCGCGAGGCACCCTCCCCCGCGCAGGAGGGAGGCTTCTTCTCGTCGCCGCCAGCCTCCTGGCCGCAGGCCTTCCCGCCCTCGCGCAGGAAGCCCTGGTCACCGCGCAGCTCGGCAACGCCGTCGAGATCGTGGACCTCGCCTCCAAGAAGATCCTGCAGTCGATTCCCGTGCCGGGCGCACCGGCCGGCATCGCCCTCTCGCCGGACCGGAAGACCGCCTACGTCACCCGCCCCGAGGGTCACGGCGTGTCGGTGATCGACCTCGACGCGCGCCGGGTGCGCGCGAGCCTCGACCTGCCCGGCGGTCCGCTCGGCATCGGCGTCAACCCGAAATCCGGCGAGGTCTACGTCGCCGACTGGTACGGGACGCGGGTCTTCGTGCTTCGTCCGACGGCGGAGGGCCTGAGCCTCGAGGGCGAGATCGCCACCGGCCAGTCACCCTCCGGCATCGCCGTGACGCCGGACGGCGCCACGCTGCTGGTCGCCAACCGCGAATCCGACTCGGTCTCGATCATCGACGTGGGAAGCCGCCGGGAGACGCGGCGGGTCGCGGTCGGCCAGCACCCGTTCGGCCTGACCCTCTCGGCCGACGGGACCACCGCCTACACCGCCAACGTCGTCTCGAACGACGTCTCGGCCATCGACGTCGGCAGCGGCCGCGAGACCGGCCGCGTCGCCACCGGCCAGCGGCCCTATGTCATCGCGCTCGCCGCCGGCAAAGGGTTCGTGACCGACCAGTATTCCAACACCGTGACGGTGTTCGACCCCGCGACCCTCAAGACGCTCGCCGCGATCGATGTCGGCGACCACCCCGAGGGCATTGCCGCCACGCGGGATGGAAAGACGATCGTCGTCGCCAACTGGGGCGACAACGCCCTGAGCCTGATCGATCCCTCGAGCCTCACCGTCACCGGCACGGTCGAGACCGGCGACGGCCCGCGGGCCTTCGGGGATTTCCTGCGATAGCGGCGTCAGGCCGCCGCCGGCGGCTCGCCCGAGCCGCCTTCCGCAGGCGAGTTCAAAATGTCTTCCAGCTCGTCCACGAGGCGGTCGATCTGATCGTCGCTCGCGAGCACCCGCGTGGTGCGGCCGTCCTCGGTGACGAAGGCCAGCTCGATCGCGTCGCCGGTACGGGTGGCCAGGATGCGGGCGAGCTTGTTTCCTGCGGTCATTCGCTTCTCCTTGTGACGTCTTGCCGTCAACGCACGGGACCGGCCCGGTTCCTCACGCGATCAGACCGACGGCCACCGCCGGCCCGCAGGTCGAGACCCAGGCGGCATTCCCGCCGCCCAGAGATCCGGCGATGGTCTCGGTCAGAGGCACCGAGCGGCGCCCCAGCCGCGCGGCCAACCGCTCGGCCAGGAAGCGGCCGGCGCCGCAGACGACGAGCGGCGCGTCCTCGGGCAGGTCGGAGCGCGACAGCAGGATTGCGGCGGCATCGTGCAGGGGGCGCAGCTGCGCCTCGGCGAACCACGCCGCCAGCGCCCGCCACTCCTCCGCGCTCCCCTCCCCCCGGTCGCGGCCGACCATCCGGGCGAGCCGGGTCTCGGTCTCGGGCGTCGACTTGCCCTTGAGGTCGGCGCTGTATTGCTGATCGGCCCCCTCGGGCAGGTCGCCGGTGAGTCGGTAGATGTCGGCGGTGCTGGCGAAGGTCTCGGCCATCAGCCGCGTGAGCCGGCCGCGCCAGGGGGCGTGGGTGGCGAAGGCGAGGAGCGGCGTGCGCACCACGCCGGTATAGACGAGCTCGCCCGTCTCCAGCCGTTCCGCGTCGCTGTAGCCCTGAGCGGCGGGCTTTCCGCTCACGATCGGGATCAGATCGGCGGTGGTCGAGCCGATATCGACCAGCAGCGCGTGGCCGACATGCCGGCCGATCACGGCGGCGGTGGCGTGCCAGTTGGCCGAGGCGATGTCGGCCGCGTGCGCCCGGGCGTCCTCGACGGGCAGGAAGCCGGCGCGACCGGCGTAGATTCGCACATGACCCGTCAGGGTCGCCGCGGCCCAGGCGGAGAGCTGATGCACCCCGTCCGCGCGATCAGCGAAGCAATCGGTCAGTTCACCCGTCATGGTGACGGCATGCGCGGCCTCGCCCCGCACCCATTCCGGCAAGTGCGAGAAGGCCTCGTCGAGGGCGGGGACGCCGCGCCAGAGCCGGCAGGGCGCCTGCACCGCCTCGACCACGCGCCCGTCCTCGACGAGCGCCGCCTTGACATGCACCCCGCCCAGATCCCACCCGATGACCCTGCTCATTGTCCGGTTCACGCGATGTCTCACGGTTCTGAAAGGGGTTCGCCGTTCCGGCTGATCCCGGTGATCGACCTGCGCCGGGGCCAGGTGGTGCGCGCCCGCGCGGGCGAGCGGGACGCCTATGCCCCGATCGACACCCCCTTGGCCAGAGGCTCGGCCCCCGCCGACATCGCCCGCGCCCTCCTGGACGCCGTCGGCGGCGATCGCCTCTACGTCGCCGATCTCGACGCGATCATGGAGGGCGCCGAGCCCGACCGCGCCAGTCTTGAGGCGGTGGCCCGCGCCTGTCCCGGCGTGACGCTGTGGGTCGATGCGGGCTTCTCCGATCTTCCGGGGACCGAGCGCTTCGGCCGGCTCGGTCTCGGCCGTCCGGTGATCGGCAGCGAGAGCCAGCACGATGCCGGGCTCGTGCGCGCCCTCGGAGACCGCGCCGTGCTCTCCCTCGACAGCCGGGGCACGGAGCGGCTCGGGCCGGACGCCCTGCACGACGATGCGCAGATCTGGCCCGAGGACGTGATCGTGATGACGCTGGCGCGGGTCGGCGCCGGCACCGGCCCCGATCTTTCCGGGATTTCACGGGCCGTCGCGCTCGGACAGGGGCGGCGGATCTACGCGGCCGGCGGCGTGCGGGGACCGCAGGATGTCGAGGATCTCGCGCGGGCCGGCGCCACGGGGGCGCTCGTGGCCTCGGCGATCCATGACGGGCGGTTGAGCCGGACCCTTTCCGGTTCGGGCTGAACGCCCACGGTCTCGCGATGCGCCGTCCTCATGAGGCGCAGACGGATCGGAGCCTTCGCCCAAAAAGAAAGGGACGGCCGAAGCCGTCCCAATCCATCAACGTCCAAGGAAGATCGAAGCCAGTCGCTGGAGCAGACCCCGCGGTGCGGGCGGAGGCTCGCTCTGCCCAGGACTGTCCCCGATCTAAGCGTTGGCGGCGAAGGGGTGCTGCGCCGAGTTGCGCTGCTCGGTGACGACCGAGGCCTTCGGCTCGCCGTTGACGGCGCGCTGGATCGAGAGCTTGGTGGCCTCGTAGTTGTACTTCTGGATCTTGGCGTCGTCGGCCGCTTCCCAGTGGATGAACACGCCGACCAGGATGTACAGGTCGTCGGCCTCATCGGCCGGGATGATGCCTTCGGCAACCGCATCCTGCACCGCCTTGGCGACGCCGTGCTGGGCCGGGCCGAACATCTGGACGGCCTGACGGGCGTCGTTGATGGTGACCTTGTTGAACATCAGGGTGTTCGGCTTGCACGGCAGGTTCGGCGCGATGACCGCGAGCAGGCTGGTGAAGCCGTGCTTGTTGTTCACGAGGCCGTTGCAGAAGGCGGTCTCGGCCGGCGAACCGCGCGGTCCGATGATGAGGTCGATGTGGGCGACCTCGTTGCCGTCGCCGACGAGCGCTTCGCCGACCTGAACCTTGGTGATCTTTGCCATTCGGGGTCTCTCCCTGGATTCCTACAAAAAGGCCCACCCTGAGAGAAGGCGGGGCCGGAAGCCATCCTTGTTCGCGGCGCCCGGCAGGGGGCCGAGCCGGTTAGCCCGGACAGCGGCGCGGACCCTACAGCGGGGTCCGGCGCCGAACAACCCGCGCAAGGCGCTGAAATCGGGGATTTTTTGAAACCGCGGGGGCCTTGACGCGCGAAGATTCTTTCGCTCCGCCACACGGGGTTCAGGCGGCCTCGCCGCGGGCCGACAGCAACGCGTCCAGGAACAGCGTCGCGACGGTGAAGTCGGCACTCGTCCCGGGATTGAGGCCGGCCTCCTTCAATTCGCGGTCATAGGCGAGAAGCGCCTCGACCGGAGCCGCGGCGAGGTCGATCCCCGCGAGCCGCGCCCGCGCCGCCGCGCGCACCGCCTCGGCCCGCTCGGGCCCGTGCTTGCGGGCGATGTGGCTGTCGGGCACTTCCGTGAGATAGGCGAGGTGGACGGCCGTGGTGGTCCAGGGCGGCGCGAGGCCCTGCCTTCGGGCCTCTCTCAGCGCGGACAAACCGATGGCGAACAGGTCGCCGAACCCGTCGGTATAGGCACGGGCGATGCGGTCCCGCGGGGCGGCCTCGGCCATCGCCGCGCGCAGCGGCGGGACCGGCCCCTCGGCGCCGACATCGTGGCGCTCGGCCCGGCCGAGGCCGCCGGGATTGGCCCGGCGGATCGCCGCGAACACGTCGCTGGAATCGGATGCGTCGAACGTCGCCAAAACGGCGTTCAGGGCCTCGGCCAGGGGACCGGGCCGCTCCGCGGCGCAGGCGAGCGGCGCGCAGAGGAGCAGGATGCCGAGATTGGTGTTCTGGCCGACGGCGGCGATGGTGGCCTCGACCCCGCCGCGCACCCGGTGGCCCACGCGCGCGCCCGGTTCGGCCAAGAAGGGCGCCGACACGTCGGCACTGGTGACGAAATCGGCGGTCACCATGCGGTGGCCGGGGGCGTAGCGGTGAACGTTGCCGGGCTTCAGCGCATCGAGTTCGGCGAGGCAGGCGGCCCGATACAGGTCGGCCACCGTCGCCGCCGGCAGACCGTCCCGCGGCACCGCGCTCATCCGAGCGCCGAGACCAGGCGCGGCGGCCGCGCCGCGCGCACCGCGTTGAGGAAGCCCCGGGCAACCGCCCCGGCGATATCGACCTCGGTCACCTGCTGCAGCCCGGACCATGCGGGCATGGAGTTGACCTCCAGCACCAGAAAGCCGCCCTCGCCGTCCTCGACGAGGTCGATTCCGGTATAGTCCACGCCGACCGCCGCCGCCGCCGCCTCCGCGAGTTCGGCGGCGCGGGCCGGCACCTCCCAGGCGAAGGGCCGGCCGCCGCGGTGGACGTTGGTGATCCAGCCGTCGCCCTCGCGGATCATCCCGGCGATCGCCCGGCCCTCGCAGACGAAGACGCGGTAGTCGCGCCAGAGCCCGTCGGCGCGGGGCACGTAGCGCTGGAGGTAGTAGACGCCGCTGACCGCGGCCTCGGCCGGCAGGTCGTCGGGAGTTTCGAGGAGCATCAGCCCCTCGCCCTGCGAGCCGAACAGGGGTTTGAGCACGATCGGCTTGCCCGGCCGCGCCTCCCGGGCGACGATCTCGGCCGCCGCCTCCCGCTTCGAGACGACGAAGGTGTCGGGGGTGGGCAGACCGGCGCGGGCGATCAGGAGGGAGGTCGCCGCCTTGTCGACCGAGCGCTCGATGGCGGCGGGGCTATTCCAGACCGTGACGCCGGAGGCGACGAGCGCGTGGAGGACGCCGAGGCGCATCGTGGTGGCCTCGAACGTGCCGCCGGCGATCGTGCGCAGCAGGACGCCGTCCGGCAAACCGTCCTCGAAGCCGGGCACCCGCAGCGGTTCGCCGCCCCCCGTCACCACGGCGACGTCGGCGAGCGAGAACAGCACCGGCTCGACGCCGAAGCCGCGCAAGGCCTCCCGCAGCCGCGCCTTGTGCCAATTGCCGTTATCGGCCGCGAGCCCGATGCGCATTCGCTCTTGTTCCGTTTTTCTCAACCCTCTCCCCTGTGCGGGAAAGGGGGCCTGCGGAGCAGGCGGGTGAGGGGCCGGCCCAGGACTTGCCGGAACTGCCGCTCCCCTCTCCAGCCCCCTGCTGACGCAGGGGCCCCTCCCCCCGCGGAGGGGGAGGGTTTTCGTGGCGCCTTTACGCGAACGAGGCGTCCACGAGCTGCGGCTCCAGCCGCCCACCGCGGAACGTCTTGCCGGTCTTGACGGACGTCACGATCGCCTCGGCCGGCGAGAACAGGGCGCCGTCGATCTTGTAGAAATCGCCGTTCACCCGCGAGAAGATCTCGGCGAAGGGCGCGCCGTGATCGGCCGAGGTGGTGGAGGGAATCTGCTCGGCGAGCTGCTTGGCGTCCGCGTCGTCGGCATCGACGAAGAGCTGCACCCGGCCGCCGTAGATGATGGCGTCGTTGGTGCGGCCCATCGCCTGGATGAAGTCCGGATGCTGCGGCGAGAGCGGGGCCGAGCCGATCCCGTCGAGGATCTTGTGCAGGTCGAAGCCGACGGTGTGGGCCTTGTGCAGGGCCACCTCCAGCACGCGGGCGACGACCTGGGTCGCACCGGCGAGGCTCTGGGTCGGGGCGTAGATGAAGGTCACGTTCTCCGGCGCGATGCCGGTGGCGGAAGCGACCTTGTTGACGACGGAGGCCGGCGGCGCGCCGGCGGCCTCGAGCACCAGGGCGGTCGCCGTTGCGTTGTCGCGGTAGCCGAGCTCCTTGTAGAGCTCCTCGACCACGGCGACGGCGCGGCCGGGGCCCGAGCCGAGGGCGAAGAAGCCGGAATCGCCCTCCTCGTCGGCGAGGCTCCAGCCGGCATATTGCGAGCCGAGGCAGGCCAGCACCGGGTCGGCGGAGTGGACGACCACCGTGTAGGGCCAGGAGGCGATCGGGCCCGTCGGCGCGATGGTCACGGTGCCGAGGCCGCCGAGGCAGATCTCGGCGATGCGCCGCCCGGCCTCGATCGAGCCGCGGGCGTTGGCGCCGGCATCGACGGTGCGCGCGCCGTTCTCCTGGGCGACGATGAGGCGGAGCTTGGCCGCGTCAGCGACGAGGCTCTCGACCAGCGGCCCCGCCAGGGCGTTGAGACTCGGCGCGGTCGTGTTGGAACTCATGACTGTTCTCCGTTTCCTCCAGCAGTGCGCGGACCCGCTCGGCCCGCGTCCGCAATTCTCGTTTCACCGCCGCGGCGTCCGGCCCGGAGGCCGTCACCGTGCAGAGCGGTGCGTCGCGCGCCACGTGGCTGCCGGCCCGGGGCCGGTCACGCAGGTGATCGGACCAGTCGAGCGGCGGCACCGCCGCGCGGGTCCGGGCCGCGTAACAGATCTCGGCGCCTGTCGCATCCATCGGAGCGGCCTCGATCGCAGGCATTCGCCCGAGGGCCGCCTCGATATGCTGGATCAGCAGCGGCGTCGGACGATGGTCGAGCACGTCGAGGGTGGCGCCAGGGCGCGGGTTGATCTCGAGCAGCCACCAGCGCTCACCGTCGACGAGGCAATCGGCGCTGGCCAGACCGGTGAGGCCGGCGGCGCAGGCGAGCCGCGCAGCCGCCTCCGCGATCTCCGCAGCGACGGCCGCCGGGACCGGCCCTGCCTCGTCCCGCCCCCGGGCGAGCGCACCGGCATAGCGGAACGGCCGCAGCGGGGAGGGCGCCTGCCACTGCTCGGTCAGCGCCAGGGGTGCGATGCGGCGTCCGTCGGACAGGAAGTTCAAGGCGAAGGCGCGGCCGGGCATCCGGGCCTGGAGGTAGTGGCCGGGCGGGACGGCGCCGACGGCGCTCCGGCGGATATGCGAGCCGCCGCAGCCCCCGGCCCGCTTCAGGAGCCAGCCCTCGCGCTTCGCGACCGGGCCGGCGCTGATCACCGGGTGCGGGATGGCGAGGCGCTGGCACAGGGCGGCGAAGCGGAACGGATCCTTCAGCGCGGCGACCGCCTCCGCGCCCGCGCCGAGCAGGCGGTGGCGGGCGGCGATCTCGGCGATGAGATCCGGCGCACCCTCGAAGCCGCTGCCGAGGACGATTCCGAGGGCGCCCCCCGCCTGGTTCGACAGGGCGTCGAGCCCCGCCAGCACGCCGGCCCGGTCGCGGGTGCCGGCGCCGAAGCGGCCGGGCAGCGGACGGTGACGCTCGGCCAGCGCCAGGGTGTCCTCGTCGCCGAACAGGTCGAGCACGAACGGCCGCAGACCCGCCCGGCGGGCGGCTTGCGCCAGCGCCCGTCCGGACTGCGCGGCGATCAGGATCGCGCCGCCCTCGCGGCGACGCGACGGAGGGCTCGCCAACAGGCTCGGTGCCGCGCTCAGCCGGCGATCTCGACGGCGAGTTGGTAGGCGTCGCGGAAGTCGAGGCAGAGCGGCTCCTGCGCCTCCAGCATCTTGCGGAACAGGCGGCACTGGGTCTGGTACTTCACGTTGCCGACCGCGAGTGCGCCGATGCCGACGCCCTTGCCCGTGGGCAGCGGAACATCGACGGCGTTGACGTCGATGCCGGCGATGCCGGCGGGGGGCACCGCGTTGACGTCGGAGGCCACCAGGAGCCTGGGCGCGGATTCGAGATCCTCCGCCGTCAGGATCGAGACGCCGGCAGGACCCGCCGAGAGGATCACGTCGGCGTCCGTGATGGCCGCGCGCCGCGCCTCTGGCGCCGTGCCGTCGACGGCGCCGACCTCGATGCCGAAGCGCCACTTCATGGTGAAGGCGATCTTCGAGACGCGCTCCTCGCCGTCATGGCCGACGAGCACGGTCTGCGCGCCCTCCAGGGCGCCGATCACCGCGGCGACGTAGGCGACCACGCCCGCGCCGCCGAAGATGACGATGCGCTTGCCCTTGAGGTCGGTCGAGAACCGCGCCTTCAGCGCCCGGTTCACCTCGGCGACCATCGCCGCGCCGGTGGTGAAGGAGCCGGCCGGGTCGGCGAAGACATGGTTGGCGAAGGGCGGAACGAAGGCCTTCTTCGCCCGGTCCATCATGTCGAGGGCCAATTCGGCGTTCTTGCCGCCGATGAAGATGCCGGTGCGCACGCCGTCCTGCGGCGCGCGGGAGAAGATCGAGTCCTGGGTCAACGAGACGACGTCGGTCAGATCGACGCCGGTATAAGGGATCAGCGTCTCGAAGCCGGCATCGATCGCCATGTTCACGTCGAACGGGCTCATGTGCTTGAGCGGCGTCAGCATGTGCAGGATCGAGCGGGCCATGGTCTTCGTCCTCTCGTGACCGCGCCCTTGGCAGAGCGCTTCAGGTGCAAAACCGGAACGACCGGCGCCGGTCAAGCGCAGGTTTCTTTGAACCGGGAAAAAGAAAAAGCTCTAAACTTCGGCAATCGAGGCGCCGACATTGCGCCCGCGAGCGATGACGAAGCGCAGGCGGCCCGGTCGCGCCAGCCGCGCCACCAGCGCCTCCGCCTCCCTCTGCGAGGGCATCAGTGCGAAGCCGGTGGGCCCCCAGGAACTCTGGCCGTAGCCGGGCACGCCCGCGGCCGCGACGGCGGCGAGCGCCTCGGCCACCGCGGGGCTTGCGAAGCGCCCGCCCTGATGGGGAGCGAAATGGTCACCGATCCGCTTCTGGATCGCGGTGATGCCGGCGCCGAAGCCGTCGGGCTCGGCGGTCGCGGCGGCCGGCAGGACCTGCATCAGCACGATCCGGCAGATCTCGGCGGCTTCGCCCGCATCGAACGGCGGCAGGTCGCGGAACGCTTCCGTCTCACGGGAGCCATGCACCCCCGTCATGGCTTCGTCGAGGATCAGCACGACCCGCCAGTCTTCCGGGTAGGGAAGCCGGGCGATGACCGGCGGCGGCGCACCGGACCCGTCGCGCCCGCCATCGACGATCAGGCCGCCCTCGGTGAAAGCGGCGAGCCCGACGCCGGAGCGGTTGCCGCGATCGAGCACGTCGGCGAAGTCTGCCGGCGCGAACGGGCGGCCGTTCAGGCGCGCCACCGCGGCGGCGACCGCCAGCGCGACCTGCGTGCCCGAACCGAAGCCGGCATGGGGCGGGATCGCTTCCTCGACCTCGATGGCCACCATCTCCGGCACGTCGAGATAGGAGGCCGCCGCGAGCAGGTTGGCGCGCACCCGCTCGGCCTCCGGGCCGGTGGCGGAGACGCGCTTCGCGGGGCGGGCCAGGAGCTGCACCGCCGGCGCGTCGAGGGCGAGCCCGATGCTGCCGAAGCGGCGCCCGAGCCCGCCATTGAGATCGAGGAAGCCGAAATGAAGGCGCGCGGGCGCGCGGACCCGCACCGCGTTGACGGCACTGCCGGTTGCGCGGGGGACGCTCGCGATCTCACCCGTCTGGTCCGGGACCTCGGCCACGGTCTCATTCCCTCCCGCAAAAGCTGCCGTCCCGGCCGGCGCACACGCGCCCGGTGATGCGGGCGGCTTCTCCCATGCTGCGGCGCCCGCGACAACCTCGCCCAGCGCAACTGACGGCGACGTGAGAGGTTCGAACGAAGGCTGAGGCGAGGCGGCACGGAGAGACCGCCCTTCCAGAGAAAGGTCGCTTCCCGCCGCGAGCCGATGCGGCGGGCGCCGCCGTTTGCCGAGGCACCGCAAACCGGCCGATGAACGAAATCCTTAGGCCAAACTTCGCCGGGGGCTTGCAGGCTCCGGCTCGGGAAGGCAAAACCCTCCCGCTCCCTTTCGCGGAGCCGGTCCGAGCCGCCGTCGTCGAACCCGAGCCGGGATTTCGAGACGCCCGAGGCTCCACCAGGGGTATCGTTCCGACACCCTTCGGACATGACCGTCTTTCGCCCCGCCTCGACGCGGGGATGCCCGAAGAAACGACGGTGAGGAAGCATGGCAGCCTGGGTGAAGGGAGGCGCGGCGGATGTGGACGCGGCGGTCGAAGCCGCTGTCGACCTGCTGGCCGCATCGCGCGTGCCGGTGCTGGCGGGGCTGAGCGCCGAAGTCTCCGCGTTGCGCGCTGCCTATCGGCTGGCCGAGACGCTCGGCGCCTCGCTCGACCCCGTCTCCGGTCCGAGCCTCTACGCCGAACTCGGCGCATTGAGCGTCGGCGGCGCCATGACCACGACGCGCGCCGAGACGGTCGGCCGGGCGGACGTGGTGCTCATCCTCGGCAACCGTCCCTGGGACGGCGACCTGATCCCCGAGATCGCCGCCGCAACGCCGAGCCGCGGACGCGCCGCGGGGGCCGAGCGCAGCCTGCTCTCCCTCGGCGGCCCGCAGAACGGCGCGACGCGCCACGTCGCCTACGCGGCGGAGGCCGGCGGACTCGCCGTCTCGCTCGGCCATCTGCGCGCCTTCGCCAAGGGCCATCTGGCCGGTGAGGCGGCCTACGCCGATCTCGCCCGCCGCCTGTTCGCCGCCCAGTACGGCGTCGTCGTCTACGACCCGGAGGAGGTCGGCGAACGCGGCGTGGAGATGCTCCAGGGCCTGATCCGCGACCTCAACGAGTCCACCCGATTCTTCGCGCTCGCGCTGGCCGATCCGTTCCAGGGCCGCGCTGCCGTACAGCTCTCCGCCTGGACCACCGGTCAGGCGCCCCGCGTCGGCTTCGGCCGGCATCAGCCGGAACATGATCCCTGGCGCTTCGACAGCGCCCGCCAGATCGCCTCCGGAGAGGCGGATGCCGCCCTGTGGCTCGCCTCCCTCCCGGCCCCACGCCCGGACTGGCTCGGCCGCCTGCCGACGGTGGCCATCGTCGGCGAGGGCTCGCCCGAGGCTGCGGGCGAGACGGCGGAGATCGTCATCACCGTGGGCATGCCCGGCCAGAGCGTCGGCGGCGCGCTGTGGAACGAGCGGCGCGGCGTCATCGCCTACACGGAACCGAAGGCCGCCACGGACGCGCAGACCGCCGCCGGCGTGCTCGCCCGCATCCGCGACCGCCTCATCGAGAAGGGTGTCTCATGCTGACCCGCATCCACGGCGGACGGGTGATCGATCCCACGGCCGGGCGCGATGCCGTCGGCGACGTCTGGATCGAGGACGGTCGCGTCGTCGCCCCCTCCGAGCGCAAACCCGACCGCACCATCGACGCCACCGGCTGCGTGGTGATGGCCGGCGGCGTCGAGGTTCACTCGCACATCGCCGGCGGCAACGTGGTGATGAGCCGCCTGCTCCTGCCCGATCTCTACGTCAGCGAATCCGCGCCCAACGGCCATCCCTTCGCCCATGCCGGCGGCTCGGGCAGCTGGATCGGCGCCAACTACGCGCGGATGGGCTACACCACCGCCGTCGAGCCGGCGCTGCCGCCCTCGAACGCGCTCGCCACCCATCTCGAACTCGCCGACATCCCGCTGCTCGACCGCGGCGGCCTCGCCGTGCTCGGCAACGACGACCACCTGCTCCAGCTCCTGCGCGACGGCGAGGGCCGCCAAGCCGTGCGCGATCTCGTGCAGCAGACGCTGGCCCATTCGCGGGGCTTGGGCGTCAAGTGCATCAATGCGGGCGGCGCCTCCGCCTTCAAGGACGGCGTGCTGAAGCTCAGTCTCGACGACGAGATCCCCTGCTACGGCCTCTCGACCCGCAAGATCATGTCGGCGCTGCTCGACGCGGTCGAGGAGATCGGCGTACCGCACCCGCTGCACGTCCACTGCAACAATCTGGGGCTCCCCGGCGCCGACGACTCGCTCGTGGCGACGCTTGAGGCGGCGGAGGGGCGGCGCATCCACTTCGCCCACGCCCAGTTCTACGCCTACGGCGTGGTCGATCCCGAGAACCCGATGACGGGCGGCTTCCGCTCGGCGGCCGAGCGGATCAACGCGGCGATGGAGGAACACCCCAACGCGACCTACGACGTGGGTCAGGTGGTGTTCGGCCAGACTGTGACGATCTCGCTGGACATCCTGCGCCAGTTCGGCGGCCGGAAAGGGGCCAAGCCGAAGAAGTGGGTGCTGTCGGCGGGCGATGCCGAGGGCGGCGGCGTGGTGCCGTTCCTCTACCGGCCGCGGGGCCCGGTCTCGTCGCTGCAATGGGCGATCGGCCTGGAGCTGATGCTGCTCTCGTCCAATCCCGAGCGCACCATCCTGACGACCGACCACCCCAATGGCGGCGTCTTCACCGAGTATCCGCGCATCATCCACCTGCTGATGGATGCCGAGGAGCGGGCGAAGGAGATCGCGTCGCTGCCGGCGGTCGTCGGCGAGCGCTCCGGCCTGCCGAAGATCGAGCGCGAGTACACATTCAGCGAGATCGCCCAGCTCACCCGCTCCGGCCCGGCCAAGCTTCTGGGCCTGACCGATCGCGGCCACCTGCGCGAGGGCGCCAAGGCCGACGTCGCGATCTACCGCGACGAGCGGGACCGCACGGCGATGTTCTCCCGCGCCAAGCTGGTGCTCAAGGACGGCCAGCCGATCGTCGAGGACGGCGAGGTCGTCGCGTGGTTCTCGGGCAAGACGCTGTCGCTCGATGTCGAGGCCGATGCCGGCATGGAGAAGCGTGCCGAGAGCTACCTGCAGGACCGCTTCGGCGCCGGACTCGACACCTTCGCGGTGCCGGACGCCGCGTTCCCGGAGAATACCGGGACGTTCGAAGACGTGGCCTGTCGGGCGTGATGGGCGAGGGTGATGGGACGAAATCGATGAGCGACCTCATCCTCAACGGCATCAAGGTCGAGGACACCTTCGCCGAAGCCTTCGACGTCGCGGGCACCGCGATCATCGTCACCAACGACACGCCGAAATGGGCGATGATCGCGGCGACGGTGATGACGGGCTTCGCCACCTCGGTGATCGGCTGCGGCGCCGAGGCCGGCATCGACGCCGAGCTGTCGCCCGACGAGACGCCGGACGGACGCCCCGGCGTGCGCATCCTGCTGTTCGGCTTCGAGCCGAACGGGCTGAAGGACCAGCTGCTCAAGCGAGTCGGCCAGTGCATCCTCACCTGCCCCGGCACGGCCTGCTACGCCGGCGTCGAGGGACCGACCAAGATCAAGCTCGGCGGCGCGATCCGTTACTTCGGTGACGGCTTCGCCGTCGCCAAGCGCCTGCCGGACGCGCAGGGCAAGATGCGCCGCTACTGGCGCATCCCGGTCATGGACGGCGAGTTCCTGTGCGAGGATTCGACCCGGGCGGTCGACGGCGCGGTCGGCGGCGGCAACCTGCTGTTCCTCGGCCGCAAGCACGCCGACACGCTGATCGTCGCCGAGATCGCCGTCGAGGCGGCCAAGGCGATCCCCGGCGCGATCCTGCCCTTTCCCGGCGGCATCGTCCGCTCCGGCTCGAAGGTCGGCGGCCGCACCAAGGGCATGATGGCCTCCACCAACGACGCCTACTGCCCGACGCTGAAAGGCCGGGCCGGCTCGGCGCTGCCGCCCGAATGCGGCGTGGTGCTGGAGATCGTGATCGACGCGCTGACGTCGCAAGCCGTCGCCGAGTCGATGCGCGCGGCGCTGCACGCCGCCACCGAGATCGGCGCGAAGTACGGCCTGGTGGCGGTCACCGCCGGCAATTACGGCGGCAATCTCGGCCGGCACCACTACCACCTGCGCGACCTGTTGGAGAAACCCGCGGCATGAGCACGCTGAGACTGCGCGGTGATCTGCCGGAACGGGTCGACCTTCTCAACATCACCCCGCTCGCCCTGAGCGGCTTGTCCGAGGCCGAGGCGGGCCGGCTCGCCATCGGCACCAGCCGCCGCGGCCTGACCCTCGGCGACGCGTTCGAGATCAAGCTCGACGGCTCCGACAGCCTCGTGATCGAGGGCGGCTCGTCCCGGCTCGACCGGGTGGGCGCGGCGCTCTCGCAGGGGTCGATCCGCGTCGAGGGCGATGTCGGCCAGCGCCTCGGTGAAGGCATGGCGGCGGGCACGCTCACCGTGACGGGCTCGGCCGGCCCCTATGCCGGCACCGGCGCCACCGGCGGCACCATCACCGTCGAGGGCGATGCCGGCGACCATGCGGGCGGCGCGGTCTACGCCGCCAAGGCCGGGCTCGACGGCGCGACGCTGATCATCAAGGGCGCGGCCGGCGACAGTCTCGGCGACCGCATGCGCAAGGGCATGATCCTGGCGGGCTCGGCCGGCGCCCACGCCGGCTCGCGCATGATCGCCGGTACCATCGTCGTGTCCGGTGCGCTCGGCGACCATCCGGGCTACGGCATGCGCCGCGGCACCCTGATCGCCGGAGGCCACGGCGCGCTGCTGCCGACTTTCGTCGAGACCGGCACGCCGGACCTCGTCTTCGTCCGTCTGCTCGCCCAGAGCCTCAAGCGCCTCGGCGCGGCCCAGGCCGACCTGCTCGGCGGCACGCTGCGGCGCTACTCGGGCGACCTCGCGACGCTCGGCAAGGGCGAACTGTTCGTGCCGGCCTGATCCGGCACGATTTTTCCGAACGCCGTCGGCAAGTCGCAGAAAAATGACTTGCCGGCCTGCCGGATTCTCCCACCTTGCCTCGGACCGAGGCGCGGGGCACCGATCCGGTCGTGCCGCCCGCGCCCTCCTCCGATCCGAGGCCGCGCGCATGTTCCTGCTCCTGTCCGTCTGCCTGATCGCCCAGCCGGCGAAGTGCCACGACGAGCGGATCAACCTGACCTACGACAGTCCGAACCCGTTTCTGTGCCTGCGCAATTCGCAGAGCACGCTGGCGGCGTGGCAGGAGGAGCATCCGGATTATCACGTCAAGAGCTGGCGCTGCGCGCCCAAGGGCAGCCTGCCGAACGACCTGTAGACCGACCGGGACACGCCGGCCGGGACAAGCCGGCCGGGACAAGCCGGCAATGCGAGCCGACTTGAGGCCCCGCCCCGGCGGTGACATGGTCCGGCCGCCGCCGCGGCGGAGAGGGAGACCATGCGTTCGCTGAAAGTCCGGTTCGCCCTGCTGCTCGGCGGCACGGCGCTGCTCGCGCTGCTGGCGGCGGCGGGCGTGCTGTGGTCGATCCGGCTGACCGAGAACGTCATCGACCGCACGCTCGCCGCCCAGCACCGGTTGGAGCTTCTCGCCGAACTCTCCGGGCGGCTGGCGCAGTACGGATTCGCCGCCATCGAGAGCATCGGCAACCCGGACGCGCCGCCCGAGGCCCTGTCGGTGACCCGCGACCGGGTCGACGAGGCACTCAACCGGGTCGACGACGCCCTCGGCGCCGGCATGGCGACCAGTACCAACCTCGAGGACCGGATCCAGTACGTCGCGCGGACCCGGCCGCTCGCCAATGTGCGGGCGGCCCGGGCGATGCTCGATCGGCAGGTCACGCTGGTACGGCGGGAGAGCGATCCCGATCGGCGCAAGACCTCGATGCAGGGCGCCCTCAACGCCTTCGGTGCGATGACCGGGCCGCCGCTCTCGCTGCTGGTCGAGGCCGAGCGGCGCAGCATGAATGCGGGTTCGGAGGCCGCCGCGACCCTGTCGCACCGGCTGACCGCCGCCGCCCTCGCGGCAGCGGTGCTGGCGCTCGCCTTCGTCGGGGTTCTCTACCGCTCGGTCACCCGGCCGACCCTGGCGCGGATCGAGGAGATCCGCCGGGCGGCCGGCGCCGTCGGCAGCGGCGCGCTCGACACGCGGCTCTCGGTCGAGACCCGCGACGAACTCGGGCTTCTCGTGGCGAACTTCAATCGCATGGCCGCCCGGCTCGCCCGCCGCGAGGGACGGCTCGCCGCCGACCGCGCCGCCCTGGAGGACACGGTGGAGGCCCGCACCGCCGACCTGCGCGCGGCCAACGCCCGGCTGGAGATGGTGGACCGCTCCCGGCGCCGCTTCTTCGCGGATGTCAGCCACGAACTGCGCACGCCGCTCACCGTGATTCTCGGCGAGTGCGATCTCGCCCAGCGGACGGCCGAGCGCGCCGCCGGGAAGCCCGTCGATCACGGGCCCGTCTTCGCCACCATCCGCAAGCGCGCCCAGCGCCTCAAGCGGCGAGTGGAGGATCTCCTGCGCGTCGCCCGCTCGGAATCGGGACAGATCGAACTCGACCGGCGCAGCGTGAGCGCGGTGGCGGTGCTCGGCGATGCCGTCGACAGCGCCGGCTCCGAGGCCGCCCGACGCCGGGTCGAGCTCGTGCTGGAGCCCGGCGACCGCGACATCGAGATCAGCGCCGATCCGGAATGGCTGCGCCAAGTCGTCGAGAGCCTGATCGACAACGCCCTGCGCCACGCCACCGGGCTGAGCCGCATCACCGTCGGTCTGAGCGGGCGGGAGACCGCCCAGGGGCATCGGGCCCGCATCACGATCGACGACGACGGCCCCGGCTTTCCCGAGGACGCGGACGGCCTGTTCGAGCGCTTCCGCCGCGAAGCCCGGTCCGGCGAGGCGGGCTTCGGCATCGGCTTGGCTCTGGCGCGATGGGTCGTTGAACGCCATGATGGCGTGATCGGTCTCGGCAAGTCCGAGCATGGCGGCGCGCGGGTGGTCCTCGACCTGCCCGCGCTCGACGAAGGCGTCGGATCGGAGCAGACCGGGGCAGGACACGAGAGGATCGGCGCCGCATGACGACGCGCGTATTGATCGTTGAGGACGATATCGACATCCGCGGCATCCTGGCTCGCGGCCTGGAAGCGGAAGGATTCTCTGTCGGCGTCGCCGGCCGGGTCGAGGACGCGCTCAGCGCCGCCCGCGACGACGCGCCGGAGGCCGTGGTGCTCGACATCACCCTGCCCGACGGCTCCGGCCACGACGTCTGCCGATCCTTGCGCGAGGGCGGCTATCCCGGCGCGATCCTTTTCCTGAGCGCCCGCGACGAGGTGCGCGACCGGGCCGAGGGCCTCGCGCTCGGCGCCGACGACTACATCGTCAAGCCGTTCGTGTTCGACGAGCTGCTGGCCCGGCTCCAGGTCCACCTGCTGCGCCGCCGCGAGGCCGATACGCCGCGCACCGTTTTCACCGCCGGCCGCCTGACGCTCGACGTCAACATCCGCCAGGTCAGTTTCGGCGAGGCCTCGGCCCGCCTCACGCCGCGGGAGGCGGAGCTGCTCGCCCTGCTGATGCAGGAGGTGAACCGGCCGATCTCCCGCGGCGAGATCTTCGACCGCCTCTGGGCCGGCCAGGGCGGCCTCTCGCTGAACGTGGTCGACGTCTATGTCGGCTACCTGCGCTCGAAGCTCTCGGACTTCGTGCGGCTGGGCGGGCCGGTCATCGTCACGGTGCGCGGCAAGGGCTTCATGCTCGACCTGCGGGGCCAGGATTTCCGCCACTGACATCCCGCGGCATTTCGCTCCGGCAACCCGGCTTCCGCCGAAAGTCCGACCGTCCGGCTCACGCGAACTTGGCTCGAACTTGGGAAGAAACGGCAAGCTGGCTCTTGCAGGCGCGACCGGAATTGGCGATATACCTCCGGCGTGCGAAAACGAGTGCGTCGCCAGTATCTTACGATCCTCTTAATCAAGCGGGATCGGGGGTTCGGGCGTTCCATAAAGTCGAGGAGAGACACCATGAAGTGGGCCGCCCCCATCGTTTCCGAGATCTGCGTCGGCATGGAAGTCACGAGCTACGAGTCGGCCGAGATCGACACCTTCAACTAAGGTGATCTGAGCCGGGTCGGGGTTGCGGGCATCAGCGGGTTCTCACCATGCATGTCGTGATCCTGGGCTCGGCGGCGGGCGGCGGCGTTCCCCAGTGGAACTGCCGCTGCTCCATCTGTTCCCTGGCCTGGGCCGGCGATCCCCGGGTCAAACCACGCACGCAGTCGAGCATCGCGGTCTCCCCGGACGGGGAACGCTGGCTCCTGCTCAACGCCTCCCCCGACATCCGCCAGCAGATCCAGGCCAATCCGCAGATGCATCCGCGGGAGGGTCTGCGCCACTCGCCGATCCACGCGGTGCTGCTGACCAACGGCGACGTCGATCACGTCGCGGGCCTGCTGACCCTGCGCGAGGGCCAGCCCTTCACGCTCTACGCCACGCCCGGCATCCTGGCCTCCGTCTCCGACAATCGCGTCTTCGACGTGATGGCCGCCGACGTCGTGAAGCGCCGGACGATCGCTCTCGACGAGACCTTCGAGCCGGTGCCCGGCCTCTCGGTGACGCTGTTCTCCGTGCCCGGCAAGGTGCCGCTCTGGCTCGAGGACGCCTCGATGGAGATCGGGGCCGAGACCGAGACCACCGTCGGCACGATGATCGAGGCCGGTGGCAAGCGCCTCGCCTACATCCCCGGCTGCGCCCGGGTGACCGAGGAGCTGAAGGCCCGCGTGGCGGGTGCGGACGCGCTCCTGTTCGATGGCACGGTGCTGGAGGACGACGACATGATCCGCGCCGGCGTCGGCACCAAGACCGGCTGGCGCATGGGCCATATCCAGATCAACGGCGAGACCGGCTCCATCGCCTCCTTCGCCGATGTCGAGATCGGCCGGCGGGTTTTGATCCATATCAACAACACCAACCCGATCCTAGTCGAGGACTCGCCCGAGCGCGCCGGTGTCGAGGCGCGCGGTTGGACTGTGGCCCATGACGGCCTGACCCTCGATCTCTGATCGGACACGGGAACCGCGCGAAGGGTCCGGCCTGGAAATTTAGTGCCGGGCTGAATATGTTTTGCACGATACAATCGCGCGGTGTTCGCCCTGCCCAGGCCGGTGCGGGGCTCCATTTAGAAAAGCTCGAACGAGCCTCATCGGAAACGCGACTCGAAGCCGGGGAGACCGAACGCCATGACCGCCCAATTCCCGCCGCCCGTCCCGGAAGCCGGCCAGCGCCTGCTGAGCCACGAGGAGCTCGAGGCGGCGCTGCGCGATATCGGCGCGCGGCGCTACCACAACCTCCATCCGTTCCACCGGCTGCTGCACGACGGCAAGCTTTCGAAGGATCAGGTTCGCGCCTGGGCGCTCAACCGCTACTATTACCAAGCGATGATCCCGGTGAAGGATGCCGCGCTGCTGGCCCGCCTGCCGGATGCGCAGCTGCGCCGGATCTGGCGCCAGCGGATCGTCGACCACGACGGCGATCATGAGGGCGACGGCGGCATCGAGCGCTGGCTCAAGCTCGCCGAGGGCGTCGGCTTCGCGCGCGACTACGTGCTCTCCACCCAGGGCATCCTGTCGGCGACCCGCTTCTCGGTCGATGCCTACGTCCACTTCGTTTCCGAGCGGAGCCTGCTCGAGGCGATCGCCTCCTCGCTCACCGAGATGTTCTCGCCGACGATCATCTCCGAGCGCGTCGCCGGGATGCTGAAGAACTACGACTTCATCACCAAGGAGACGCTGGCCTATTTCGACAAGCGGCTGACCCAGGCCCCGCGCGACGCCGATTTCGCCCTCGACTACGTCAAGCGGCACGCCACCACGCCCGAGATGCAGCGGGCGGCCATGGACGCGCTGACCTTCAAGTGCAACGTGCTCTGGACGCAGCTCGATGCGCTCTACTTCGCCTACGTCTCCCCCGGCATGGTGCCGCCGGATGCATGGCAGCCGGGCGAGGGCCTCGTCACCGAGAACGCCCCCGCCGAGCCCGGCCCCGCCGCGACGCCGACGGCCCAGCCCGCGGCCTTCTCGGGCAGCGACGTGCCGCGCCTGCCCCGCGGCGTGCGCCTGCGCTTCGACGAGGTCCGCAACAAGCACGTGCTGCTCGCGCCCGAGCGCACCTTCGATCTCGACGACAACGCCGTCGCGGTCCTCAAGCTCGTCGACGGCCAGAACACGGTCTCGCAGATCGCCCACACCCTGGGCCAGACCTACGATGCCGATCCGGCCGTCATCGAGGCCGACATCCTCCCGATGCTGGCCGGTCTCGCACAGAAAAGGGTTCTGGAGCGATGAATGCACCGACCCCCGCCCCCTCTCCCGCGGACGTGATTCCGGCGCCCGTGGGTCTGCTCGCCGAGCTGACCCACCGCTGCCCGCTGCGCTGTCCCTACTGCTCGAATCCGCTGGAGCTCGACCGGCGCTCGGCCGAGCTCGACACACAGACCTGGCTGCGGGTGCTGACGGAGGCGGCGGGGCTCGGCGTGCTGCACGTCCACCTCTCGGGCGGTGAGCCGACCGCCCGCAACGACATCGTCGAGATCACGGCCAAATGCGCCGAACTCGGCCTCTACTCGAACCTGATCACCTCCGGCGTCGGCGGTGCGCTGGCCAAGCTCGACGCGCTCTACGATGCCGGGCTCGACCACGTGCAGCTCTCGGTGCAGGGCGTCGACGCGCAGAACGCCGAGAAGATCGGCGGCCTCAAGAACGCGCAACCTCAGAAAATGCAGTTCGCCGCCCGCGTCACCGAACTCGGCCTGCCGCTGACGCTGAATTCGGTGATCCACCGCGGCAACATCCACGAGGTGCCGGGCTTCATCGATCTCGCGGTCAAGCTCGGCGCCAAGCGGCTCGAGGTGGCCCACACCCAGTATTACGGCTGGGCCTACGTCAACCGCGCCGCCCTGATGCCGGACAAGGCCCAGGTCGACGAGTCGATCCGCATCGTCGAGGCCGCCCGCGAGCGCCTCAAGGGTCAGCTCGTCATCGACCTCGTGGTGCCGGACTACTACGCCAAGTACCCGAAGGCCTGCGCCGGCGGCTGGGGCCGCAAACTGATGAACGTGACGCCGCAGGGCAAGGTGCTGCCCTGCCACGCCGCCGAGACGATTCCCGGCCTCGAATTCTGGTATGTCGGCGACCACTCGCTCGGCGACATCTGGACGAAGTCGCCCGCCTTCGCCGCCTATCGCGGCACGTCTTGGATGAAGGAGCCCTGCCGCTCCTGCGACCGGCGCGAGAAGGATTGGGGCGGCTGCCGCTGCCAGGCGCTGGCGCTCACCGGCGATGCCGCCAACACCGATCCGGCCTGCTCGCTCTCGCCGCTTCACGCGAAAATGCGGGATCTTGCCAAGGAAGAGGCTGCCGAGAACCCACCCGATTATATATACCGCAGCATCGGGACGAATGTGCAAAACCCCCTGAGCGAAAAGGCACCCCTTTGAGACGGACTATCCTGGCAGCCACCCTCGCGGCGGCTCTCTCGACGACGCTTCTCGCGACCACGCCCTTCGCCTGGGCGGCCTCGGACAATGCGGCGGCGACCAAGGACACGGCCAAAGCGCCGAATGCCGGCGACCTGCTCTTCGAGCAGCCGCAGATGAAGAACACGACGCCCGGCAGCACGCTGTCCTACGACTACTTGCGCCGCAGCGGGATCGTGAAAGGTCCCTACGGCCCGCCGCTCAACGATGCGATCAAGCTCACGATCGAACCCGGTAAGAGCGCCGAGAGCCGCGACATCCGCGTGCAGATGTTCTCCGGCGGCAACCGCGTCCCGGCGGGTCCGTTCACGGACATGGCCGGCAATCCCGTCTTGAGCCTGTTCCTGGAGAACCATCTGAAGGGTCTCGCCGGCCTGCTCGAGGCTAATCCGCGCTACATCAAGAACGCGATCCGCAAGGGCCTGCGCGAGAAGGCGACGGTCACCCCGGTCCAGGTCGATTTCAAGGGCCGCAAGGTCGAGGGCTGGCGCGTCGAGATGAAGCCTTTCGAAGGGGACGCGCAGACCGAGCGGATGCGCGGCTTCGACACCACCACCTACACCTTCATCGTCGCGCCGGAGGTCCCGGGCGAGATCGTCTCCCTCGAGGCGCGGACCCTGAAGCCCGACGGCGGCGAACTCCTCGAAGAGAGGCTCGATTATGACCAGAAGGATTCCTGAGGTCGCGCTCGCCGCGGCGCTGGCGGCGGCCCTCGTCGCCGCGCCCGCGCGCGCCGACGAGAATGACTATCCGACCGACGCGCGGGCCGATTACGTGTTCGGCTGCATGGCCGCCAACGGCCAGACCCGCGAGGCGCTGGAGAAGTGCTCCTGCTCCCTCGACGCCCTCGCCTCGATCCTGCCCTACGACAAGTACGTGCAGGCGAGCACCATCCTCTCGATGCGCCAGGGCATCGGCCAGCGCACCACCGCGTTCAAGTCGACCAAGATGTTCGACGACAAGGTCGCCGACCTGCGCCGGGCCCAGGCCGAGGCGGAGATCCGCTGCTATCGCGGGGCCTCCTGAGCGACCGCAGCTCCGCGAAAGGGCGCGAGGGATCTGGCTAAACGGAATGCGAGGGGCTAGGCCGGCTGGCCTGTCCCCGACGAACCGACGACACCCGATGCCGCCCTCCGCCTCCCCGCCGACGCGCCTGCAAACCCTGCTGCCCGAGCTCGGCCGGCGCACGCTGGTGATGGGCATCCTCAACGTCACGCCGGACTCGTTCTCGGACGGCGGCCGCTTCGAGGGCGTCGAGGCGGCGCGGGCGCAGGCCACGGCGCTGACGCAGGCCGGCGCCGACATCCTCGATATCGGCGGCGAGTCGACCCGGCCCGGCCACACGCCGGTGCCGGCCGCAGAGGAGCAGGCTCGCGTCCTGCCCGTGATCGAGGCCGTGGCGCCCGGCCTGTCGCGCCCGATCTCGATCGACACCTACAAGGCCTCCACGGCCGACGCCGCGCTGAAGGCGGGCGCCACCATCGTCAACGACGTCTGGGGCCTGCAGCGCGAGCCGGACATCGCCCGGGTCGCCGCCGAGCACGGCGCCCCCGTCATCGTCATGCACAATCGCGAGACGATCGACGGCGCGCTCGACATCGTCGCCGACATGCTGCGCTTCTTCGAGCGCTCGCTCGACATCGCCCGCCGCGCCGGTATCCCGGACGGCGACATCGTGCTCGATCCCGGCATCGGTTTCGGCAAGAGCTGGGCGCAGCATCTCGAGGCTCTGCGCCGGCTCCCCGAGATCCGGGCGCTCGGCTTCCCCCTCCTCGTCGGCGTCTCGCGCAAGAGCCTGCTCGGGCGCCTGCACGACCGGGAGACGGCGCCGCGCGACCGCCTCGTCGGCTCGCTCGCCGCGCACGTGCTCGCCGGCTCGCTCGGCGCCGACATCGTGCGCGTCCACGATGTGGCGCCGCATGTGGAGGCCCTGCGGGTGCTCGACGCCGTGATGCGTCCGGATCCGGCCGCCGGGGCCGTTCATGACTGATCGCATCCTCGTCCACCGCCTCGCGGTCTTCGCCCGTCACGGCGTGCTGCCGGAGGAGGAGCGGCTCGGCCAGCGCTTCTACATCTCGCTCGAATGCCGCCTCGACCTGTCGCAGGCCGGGCGCAGCGACGACGTCGCCGCCACCGTGAGCTACGCCGATCTGGCCGAGATCGCCCTCGACATCGCCACCAACCGGCGCTTCGCCCTGATCGAAGCCTTGGCCGAGGCGATCGCCGGGACCTGCCTCGCCCGCTTCCCCCGTATCGAGACGATCGCGGTGCGGATCGACAAGCCGAGCGCGCCGATCCCGGCCGTGCTCGACTACGCGGCCATCGAGATCGTGCGCGGCCGCGCGGACCGGATCTCGCCGACGGAGAAGAGATGACGCGCGCCTATCTCGGGCTCGGCAGCAATATCGGCGACAAGACCGCGAGACTGGCCGAGGCGGTCGAGCACCTCGCGACGACGCCCGGCATCCGGGTCGCGGCGCGCTCCGGCGATTACCGGACCCCGCCCTGGGGCGACACCGACCAGGACTGGTTCCTCAACGCGGCGGTGGCCATCGACACCGATCTGACGCCGCACGGGCTGCTGGAAGTCTGCCTGTCGGTCGAGGCGGCGCTCGGGCGTGTCCGCGAGCGACGCTGGGGACCGCGGGTGATCGACATCGACGTGCTCGCCTACGAGGGAGCGCAGGTGTCCGACGAGCGCCTCGTGCTGCCGCACCGTTTCGTGCGCGAACGCGCCTTCGTGCTGGTGCCGCTCGCCGAGATCGCGCCCGACCTCGTCATCGGCGGCGAGACGGTGGCGCAGGCCCTGGCCAAGCTCGACGCGACGGGGATCGAGCGGATCGAATGAAAGAGGCCCGAACCGCGGTTCGGGCCTTCGATGGCTGGTCGTCGGCAGTGAAGTCCGGGATCACTCCTCCGCCGCACCGAGAGGCCTGTTCTCCTCCTCGGCGAGCAGCGGCACGTCGTATTCCCTCAAGACCTTCTCGATATCGGCCTTGCGTTTGCGCAGGACGGTATTGATGCTGCGCTTCCAGTCGTTCTCGTTCTGGCGCACGCCCATTGAGACGCGGAAGGTCAGGGGCGGCCGCGCCGACTCGTTGAGGAGCGGCACCACATCCATCGCTACGCCGCTCTGCTTGGCCAGCCAGCCCGCGGCCGGGCCCCAGAGGATCGCCACGTCGATCTTCTTCTCGGCGAGATCGGCGATAACTTCCGCCGCCACCGTCTGGTGCTTGCGCTCGGCTCCGAAAGCGTAGGGCGCGTAGGCGTGGATCCGCTCGCCGACGAGCTTGAGCTCACTCAGGCGGTTGGAGGGGGGCGTGCCGGCGATGATGCCGATCTGCCGATCCTTCAACCGCGGGTCGTCGAGGGCCTTGATGTCCGGCAGCTCGCCCTTGCGCGCCACGAGGACATAGGCCGAACGGTAATAGGGATTGGTCGGCTGGACGACTTCGCCGCCCGATGTGCCGATGATCAGGTCGCACAGACCGGTCCCGAGGGTGTTGCGGACGAAGCCGGGCCCCTGGGTCAGCCAGTAGTAGCGCAGCTTCACCTTCAGCTCGTCGGCGACGATCTGCGCGATCCTGTTCTCGAAGCCGTCGCCCTTGCGCGCGGAGAAGGGCATGTTGCCGGGATCGCTGCAGACGCGCAGGACATCCTGCGTGACCAGATCCGGCAGGTGCTGCGCCCGGACGGGCCGCGCCCCTGCGGAGAGCAGGAGCGCGGCGGCCGCGATCGAAACGAGAGGGCTCGAGCGGGTCATCAGCCGCCGAGGCACTCCTTCTCGGCCGTCTTGGCGCTCTCGGGCTTCTCTTCCTTCTCACCCGGACGGGCCCGGCCCCAGGCACCGGCGGCACGGGCGCGCAGGTACACGTAGAGGTCGTTGGCGTAGCACATGACGTTCTTGTTGTCGCCGAAGGCCGGCATGACGCTCTCGTTGCCCGCCGTGTGGTTCTGACGTCCACCGGCGAGGATGCCGTAGAACTCTTCGTAGGAGAGACGCTTCAGCGAGTCCTTGAGGACGGGAGCGTAGGTCGAACCCATGCCGTCCGGACCGTGGCAGACGTGGCACTCGGCGTGATACCGGCGGTACCCGGAATAGGTGTACCAATCGACCTTCTTGCCGTCGTTGGTGATGTGGAAGGTCGGGTGGCCGTCCTTGTCGAGGTACTTGCCATCCTCTTCCTTCACCGCCGTGGCGGCCTTGAGCACCGGCTCGTCAATCTCCTTGGCGTTCGGATCGAGCTTGTTGGCGAGTTCCGGCTTGGCGTCCTGTGCGAGGACGGCGGTCGCGGTCGGAACCGCTCCGAGCAGGGCCGCACCGACGAGACCAAGAACAGCGGTTCTTTTTATCGAAGACAACGACGTTTCTCCCGAGACCATCATGTTGCACCGCAACGTAGATCGTGCGGCTACCAGCAGGCCCTACAGCATAATCATAAAATCATAAAGATGCCGGCGCGATTTCCCGCGCCGGCATCCTTAGGCTCAGTGTCGCAAGCGACGACTTAGTTGTTCGGCAGAGCGAAGACCGTCAGCTGACCACCGAGGTTGGTGTAGCTCGACAGGGCCGCGTAGCCGCCCACCGCGCCGAGACCGGCGTTCGGGTCGGTCAGGCCGGCCGCGAGGCCGATGCCGGCCCAGCCGCCGACGCCCGACAGGACGCCCACGTACTGCTTGCCCTTGTGCTCGTAGGTCATCACGTTGCCGATGATGCCCGACGGGGTCTTGAACTTGTAGAGTTCCTTACCCGACTTCGAGTCGACCGCCTTCAGGTAGCCCTCGAGGGTACCGTAGAAGACCACGTCACCGGCCGTGGCCAGCGCGCCGCCCCAGGCCGAGAACTGCTCGGGGTTCGACCACTTGATCTTACCGTTCACGCCGTCCCAGGCGATGAAGTTACCCATGCCGCCGTGCGAGCCGGGGGCCGGGTACATCGAGAGGGTCGCACCGACATAGGGCTGGCCCGGGGTGTAGGTCACCCGGAACGGCTCGTAGTCCATGCAGACGTGGTTGGTCGGCACGTAGAACAGGTTGGTCTTGGGCGAGAAGGCCGCCGGCTGCTGGTCCTTCGAACCGAGCGCCGCCGGGCAGATGCCCTTCGAGTTCACGTCCTCGCCGTTCTGCTCGGTCGAGTACTTCGACACGACCAGCGGACGGCCGTAGGTCTTGGAACCCTTGTCCATGTCGACCTTGGTGGCCCAGTTCACGACCGGATCGTACTTCTCGGCGACGAGCAGTTCGCCGGTGGCGCGATCGAGCGTGTAGCCGAAGCCGTTACGGTCGAAGTGCGTCAGGAGCGGGCGCTCCTTGCCGTCGATCTTCTGATCCGTGAGGATCATCTCGTTGATGCCGTCGTAGTCCCACTCGTCGTGCGGGGTCATCTGGTAGACCCACTTGGCCATGCCGGTGTCCGGGTTACGCGCCCAGATCGTCATGGACCACTTGTTGTCGCCCGGACGCTGCTTCGGGTTCCAGGTCGAGGGGTTGCCCGAGCCGTAGTAGAAGAGGTCGAGCTTGGGATCGTAGGAGAACCAGCCCCAGGTGCAGCCGCCGCCGGTCTTCCACTGATCGCCTTCCCAGGTCTTCAGCGAGGAGTCCTTGCCGACCGGCTTGCCGAGCGAGGTGGTCTTCTCGGGGTCCATGATCATGTCGGCGTCGGGGCCCTGGGAGTGGCCGCGCCACACCTTCTTGCCCGACTTCAGGTCGTAGGCGGTGACGTGGCAGTTCACGCCGAACTCGCCGCCGGAGATGCCGACGATGACCTTGTCCTTCACCGGGAGAACGGTGGCGGTGTTGGTCTCACCCTTGGACGGGTCGCCGTTCTTGACCGACCAGTTGACCTTGCCGGTCTTGGCGTCGAGCGACACGAGCGTGGTGTCGGCCTGGTGCAGGAGGATGGCGCCGTCGGCGTAGGCCAGACCACGGTTGACCGTGTCACAGCACATCACCGGGATCACGGACGGATCCTGCTTGGGCTCGTACTTCCACACGATCTTGGCGCCCTGGTCGAGGTCCAGCGCGTAGACGATGTTCGGGAAGGGCGTGTGGACGTACATGATGTTGCCGACGACGAGCGGGGAGCCCTCGTGGCCGCGCAGAACGCCGGTCGAGAAGGTCCAGGCAACCTGGAGGTTCTTGACGTTGTTGGCGTTGATCTGGTCGAGCTTGGAATAGCGGGTGTTGGCGTAGTCGACGGTCTGAAGAACCTGCTCCGCCGGGTTGGCGATGCCCTTCATGACGCTTTCGTTGGCCAGGGCCGGGCTCGCAGCAGCGAGACCCGCACCGAGGGCGAGAAGATGTACCGCTCTCATGGATTCCTCCGACAGGTCTTATCGGCCGGCGGACAGCAGCCCGCTGCCTGCCCTGGATTGACCTGCTGTTTGCGACAGGGATCGTATTCGCTCCGGCAGCTCGCGATCGCTGCCATGGGAGCAGGATAATCCTGCATTCCCGGCAACTTACACGGCTGGTTCCGCATCCCCGAGCGGCCCCCTCAAACCGAAGCTTGAACGAACTCTAAGAAAATTTCCGGCGGCGTCAACTCGATTTCGCGCGTGGAATGTCGCAGCTGCCACAGCCTTTATCATGGAATTTTTCTGATAAAACGCTGTTTTTGCAATGCACAATTTGATATGCAGCGCACACATCTCGCTTTTTCTTTGGCGGGTCATTGGTCGCAAACATCCGGCGGAATGCGCCGCCTGCATGGGCCGGCCAAATTTTCCCATCGCGCATGCAGAAATAGCACTTTAATTCCTGCCATCGCTCGGTTTCGCTCCGATAGTTGCTGCCGCAGCGCAAAACCGGACACGGCCCGAACCCGTGCGGGCGGACAGCGTGGACCGCTCCGACAAGCGCTCCGGCCACGGGAAAATTTTGCATCGAAGCGTTCCGCTTATCCTTAAGAGACAGCGGCGATGCCCGGGAAGAATCGGCAATCGGCCTCGTGCGAGTCGCCTCCCATCGTCCGCCCGCGGCCGCATCGACCGCCGGCGACGGCGCTTCACAGGGCAACGATGGCGGGGAAGCGGGCGGCCAGGCTCCGACGGGTTGTATCGGCCCAAGCCCGGTCGCGCTCGGCGCGTAACCGCTCGAGGGGAATGTTCGCCAGGAGGTGGGCGGGCCGGGGCGAGACCAGCAGGAGCCGGTCCGCGATCTCGATGGCCTCGGCGACGTTGTGCGTGACCATCAGGACGCTCGTACCGGTCCGGCCGACCGCCCCGACCACCAGTGCCCGCAGGGACGCGGCCGCCGCGTCGTCGAGGGAGACGAAGGGCTCGTCGAGAACGAGGATTCGCGGCTCCAACGCCAAAGCCCGCGCCAGCGCCACGCGGCGCTGCATCCCGAGCGATAGCGCGCCGGGATAGTGCGCGCGCCAGGAGGTGAGCCCGAGCGATTCGAACAGATCGTCGAGATCGCGCCCCCGGCGCGCACGGGGCAGACCGAGACGGACATTCTGCTCGATCGTGCGCCAGGGCAGCAGCCGCGGATCCTGGAACACCATCGCGATCCCGGCCCGGGACGGTTCCGGGCTGACGCTGCCCTCGAAATCGCGGTCGAGGCCGAGCAGGATGCGCAGGGTCGTGGTCTTGCCCGCGCCGGAAGGTCCGATCAGGCAGGTGATCTCGCCGGCATGCAGCTCGAAAGAGAGGCCGCGCACCGCCTCGACGGCCTCGGTGCGCGCCCGGCGGCCGGGCCTGCGATAGACCTTGCGCTCCACACGCACTGTCAGAAGCGGCGCGGGCCCGGCGCCGGTCGCCGCGGGACCGGTCTCAGCGCCAGCGGCGGACATGGGCGTCGAGGGGCTGGAGCAGGAGGGCGTCGATGGCGAGCATCACGCTCATGAAGACGAGGCTGTAGCCGATCACCGCGGTGACGTCGAAGAGGGTGAAGTAGTAGTTGATGGCAAAACCCACCCCGTTCGGGCGTCCGAGCAGCTCGACCACCAGCACGATCTTCCAGGCGAGCGAGATGCCGGAGCGCGCCGCCGCCACCATGAAGGGCTGGAGCTGCGGCAGCAGCACGTGGGCGATCCAGGTGCGCCGGTCGAAACGGTAGGTCGTGGCCATCTCCTCCAGGCCGGGATCGAGGCCGCGCGCGCCCTCGCGCATGATGACCGCGACATTGGGCAACTTGTTGAGCGCCACCGCGACGATGGCGGCGGTCTCGGTGAGCCCGAGCCAGACATAGGCCAGCACCGTGATGACGAGGGCCGGCGTGTTGAGGATCACGAGGAGGGGCGTGTCGAGCAGCCGGTCGGCAAGGCGCGAGCGCCCCAGGGCGATGCCGAGCAGCACGCCGAGGCTCATGGCGATCACGAAGGAGACCGCGACGCGGGCGAGGGTGACGCCGACATTGAAGAGGAGACTGCCCGTTTCCGCCTCGCGCAGGACGAAGGCGAGCACCGCGCTCGGGGCCGGCAGGGTCCGTATGTCGGCGTAGACCGAGACGCCCTGCCAGAGGGCGAGCAGGACAGCGAGGGAGAGGAGGCGCGCGAGCAGGGCCATGCGAAGCGTCAGCGGACCGAAGCCGTCATCGCGGCATCGTCAGCCATTGCCCGCGGCGTCGAGATAGAGGTCCGGCGGCAGCGTCTTGCCGGCACCGAGGAGCTGCGGCCCCCCGAACCGGTCCAGGGCGGCGTAGATGCGCTCGCCGTCCGCGCGCTCGGCGGCGATCGGCCGGCGCGGAATGCCGGCGAGGAAGTCGCGCTTGAGGGTCGCGAAGGTGGCGTCGTCCTCCGCCGCCATGAGCGGGCGGACCGTCTCCCACAGGGCCGGCTCGTTCGCCAGCGCGTCCTTGGCGGCGGCCGAGGCCCGGGCGAACCCGCGCACCACCTCGCCCCGGTCGGCCACGGTCTGGCCCTCGTAGAGATAGCCGATCAGCGAGACCGCCCCCTTGGCGCCGAAGGCCCGCATCACGTCGTCGGCCGAGATCAGCCGCTTGAAGCCCTTGGCCTCGAGACGCGCGCAGAACTGCCAGTAGAGCAGGGCCGCGTCGAGTTCGCCGCTCTCCAGCTTCTGCGCCAGCAGCGGCGGCGCGCCGTAGGCGATCTGCGCGGCGGTGTCGAGTTCGAGTCCCGCCATCTCGCGCGCCTGCGCCTTGAGCAGGATCCAGTTCTTGTCGAGCGCCCCGCCGGCCACCCCGAGCCGCTTGCCCGAGAGCGCCTTCAGGTCGGTGATCGGACTTCCGGCCGGCACCATCAGCGCGCCCTCGGTGGTCGAGTAGGGCGAGAAGCGCACGCCGCGTCCCTCGTTGCCGAGCCGGGCGGCGAAGATCAGGTCGCCGACGATCGCGTCCACCTGACCGCCGAGGAAGGCGATGCGGGCGGCGTCGTTGCCGGCGAGCTTGACGATGTCGAGGGTGAAGCCGTTGGCCGTATCGAAGCCGCGCGCCTTGATCACCGCGGCCTCCCAGGAGGCGGTGCCGAAGGGCAGCACGCCGAGCCGGAATGTCTCGCCCGCCGCCCGCGCGCGGCGAACCGTCGGCAGCGCCGCCGCGAGCGACAGGGCCGCCGTCGCGAGCATTCCGCGCCGTGACAGCATGGGCGTCCTCATGAATTATCGATCAGACCGTCCCGCCTCTTCGGAAGCGGAAGTTTCTGTTGAATTTTTTAATAGGGACTCGGCTCCGCCCCGTCCACAGCCGGCCCCGGCGTTTCCTCTGCGACATGCGGGCCCGAGCGCTCCCGATCCGGCTTGCGCCGCCGCCCGTCCGGACGCAGGTTTTCGCCGGTTCCAAGGTTCGCCGGTTCCAAGGGAGGTGACGATGGCACAGGCACGCGAGGGCGTCCTCGACGACGCGACGGTCGAGCGGCGGCTCAAGGAGGAGCTTCCGGCATGGCGGCTCGAGGACGGCTGGATCCGCCGGACCTACAAGACCGCCTCCTGGAAGAGCACGCTGATGGTGATCAACACGGTCGGCCATCTGGCCGAGGCCGCGTGGCACCACCCGGACCTGACCGCCTCCTACGCCTGGGTCGAGGTGCGGCTCATGAACCATGCCGCCAAGGGCATCACCGAGAAGGACTTCGCCCTCGCCCGGAAGATCGAGGAGGTGGTGTCCTGGCAGCCCGGCACCGAGGGCGGCGCCCTGGAGGGGACGCCGAGCGATCCCCGCTTCGCCTACATCAAGTACGACAAGTAGCCGGTTCGCCGATCAGGCCGGGGCGCGCGAGCCCGGCCTCAGGCGACGCCGTGCTGATGGAACCACTCCTGCAGCCGCTTCCATCCGTCCTGCGCCGGCTCGGCGCGGTAGCTCGGGCGGTAATCGGCGTGGAAGGCGTGCGGCGCGTCCGGATAGACGACGAACGCGCAGGTCTTGGCCGCCGCCCGGCAGGCCTCCTTCATCCGGTCGATCGTGGCGACGGGGATGCCCTGATCGGCACCGCCGTAGAGGCCGAGCACCGGCGCCTTGAGATCGGCGGCGACGTCGACCGGATGCTTCGGCATCAGGTCCGAGGCGTCGCCGACGAGGCGCCCGTACCAGGCGACGCCCGCCTTCACGTTCGGATTGTGCGCGGCGTAGAGCCAAGTGATGCGCCCGCCCCAGCAGAAGCCGGTGATGCCGAGCCGGGCCGTGTCGGCCTTGCCCGTCCCCTTGGCGAAGGCGACCGCCGCGTCGAGGTCGCTCATCACCTGCGCGTCGGGCACCTTGGAGACGACCTCGCTGACGATCTGCTGGATGTTCGCCAACTTCGAGACATCGCCCTGCCGGGCGTAGAGTTCGGGCGCCAGGGCGAAGGTGCCGAGCTTGGCCAAGCGGCGGCACACATCCTTGATGTGCTCGTGCACGCCGAAGATCTCTTGGATGACCAGCACCGTCGGGAAGGGCCCGCCCTCGGCCGGCATCGCCCGGTAGGCCGGGATCTCGCCGTCCGGCGTCGGGATCCTCACCTCGCCGGCCGTCAGCCCGTCGGTGTCCGTGGCGATGGTGGTCTGGGCCGCGACCGGCTGCACCGCGAGGGCGAAGCCGCTGGCGAGGCTCGTGGCGATCACGGTGCGGCGCGAGAGGGTCGTCTGAGCCGCGAGGCTTCGAAGGTCGGCGTCGAAAGCGGTCATGCGCGCCTCAAAGAGTGAAACCATCGAGCGGGCCGGAGCCCGGCGGCAGAAGTAGGGGCGCATCCGCCGACGGCGATGGTCGCGTGTTCGCTTCCGCCGCGGCGGCGCCCACCACATCCACTCCCGAGCCGACACCCCGGCGACTTCGCATCCGTGCGGGATCAGGCCCGGATCCTCGCCGGTTGCGCCCTCAGGCCCCTTCCGAGACTTGTGATGATGACAGTCCGAGACGAGCGGAGCGGCTCCGCCGCGCGCGCAACCTTCTCTCCTCCTCAACCCGGCGGACTGGCCCCCGCGCTTCTGCGCAACATCCGGGCTCTGCAGGAACGCCGGAACGCGGCGGAGCACGACGCCTCCCTGCGGGATCGCGTGGCGGAGGCGATCACGCGGTTCACGGGCAGCATGACGTTCGTTGCGCTGCACGTCGTGCTGTTCGGCTTCTGGACCCTGGTGAATACGGGACTGCTGCCGGTCCTGCCGAAATGGGACGCATCCTTCGTGATCCTCGGCACCTCGGCCTCCGTCGAGGCGATCTTCCTCTCGACCTTCGTGCTGATCAGCCAGAACCGCATGGCGGAGGCGGCCGACAAGCGGGCCGATCTCGATCTTCACATCAGCCTTCTGGCCGAGCACGAGGTGACGAAGCTCGTCACGATGGTATCGGCCATCACGGAGCGGATGGGGCTCGAGACGCCGGCGGATCCCGAGGTCGGCGAACTCAGCCAGGATGTGGCGCCCGATGCCGTCCTCGACGAGATCGAGCGGAACGGCCGCGCCTGAGGTCAGGCTCGCCAAAAAGAAAGGCCGGGCGAACCCGGCCTCTCTCCCGTCAGCTTGCGAGGAAGCTTACTTCCCGCCCATCGCGTCGGCCTTCTGGATCAGCGCCTCGGCCATCCGGATCGAGGCGATGTCGATGAGGCGGCCGTCGAGGGAGACGGCGCCGCGGCCGGCCTTGGCGGCCTCTTCCATGGCCTCGAGGATGCGGCGGGCCTTGGTGACCTCGGCCTCGGAGGGGGTGAAGACCTCGTTGGCAAGATCGATCTGCGAGGGATGGATCGCCCACTTGCCCTCGAAGCCGAGCGCGGCGCAGCGGCGGGCCGCCGACTTGTAGCCGTCCGGATCGGAGAAGTCGCCGAACGGACCGTCGATCGGCCGGAGCCCATAGGCGCGGCAGGCGACCAGCATGCGGTTCTGGGCGAACAGCCACGGGTCCTGCCAATGGGTCTGGCGGTTGCCGGCCTCGTCCTTGTCGGTGAGCACCGAGTAATCGGGATTCACGCCGCCGATCACGGTGGAGCGGGCCCGCGTCGAGGCGGCGTAGTCGGCCACGCCGAAGGACATCGCCTCGAGGCGCTTGGAGGAGGTGGCGATCGCCTCGACATTGGCCATGCCGAGCGCGGTCTCGATCAGCACCTCGAAGCCGATCTTCTTCTCGCGCTTCTTGGCCTGCTCGATCTGCGTCACCAGCACGTCGATGGCGTAGACGTCGGCCGGCACGCCGACCTTGGGGATCAGGATCATGTCGAGGCGCGGACAGGCCTCAACGATATCGACGACGTCGCGGTACATGTAGTGGGTGTCGAGACCGTTGATGCGGATCATCATGGTCTTGTTGCCCCAATCCAGGTCGTTCAGGGCCTGGATGATGTTGGTGCGGGCCTTCTCCTTGTCGTCGGGCGCGACCGCGTCCTCGAGGTCGAGGAAGATCACGTCGGCGTTCGAGGCGGCCGACTTCTCCATGAAGGTCGGGTTCGAGCCGGGAACCGCGAGTTCCGAGCGGTGCAGGCGGGGCGTCGCCTGCTGGATCAGGGTGAAGCTCATCGGGAGTCCTCCGTTCTGTGAGACCGTCTTGTCGTGCGCGCGGTCACTTTCTCAGATTGCGTGCCGCGCTTCTATCTCGCGCGTCCGGCCCGGCCGTCCAGCCGGGTCCGAAACACGTCGCCGAGATTGTATGCATTATCCAGTCGCGCCGAAGCCGACGGCGATGCAGTTGATGGAGAGGAGCAGGGCGGACTTCACCGCCTCGCGCTTGTCCTCGTCGGTCTCGCTGCGGAAGCGGCGCAGCAGCTCGACCTGCTCGCGGCTGACCTGGTTGATGGTCGGCAGCCGTCCCTGGAGGCGCTCGCGGAATTGCGGGAAGCGCTGGGCGAGTTCGCGGTCGCCGGAGACCCTCAGCACCATCTCCCGCGTCAGGGCATATTCCTGCTCGATCATGCCGAAGATGCGGGCGCGGGTGACCTCGTCCTCGACGAGGCCGGCATAGTCGTGGGCGATCTCCAGATCGACCATCATCAGCGTCTTCTCGACCTCGTCGAGGACGAGACGGAACACCCGGCACTCCCGGAACATGCGCTTGAGCAGGGCCTCGCCGACCTCGCCGCGCACGTCGATGAAGCTCTTGAGCCCCGATCCGACGCCGTACCAGCCGGTGATGACGTGCCGGTTCTGCGACCACGCGAACACCCAGGGAATGGCCCGGAGATCCGAGAGCGACTTGGCGCCGAAGCGACGCGCGGGCCGCGAGCCGATATTGAGCAGCGCGATCTCGTCGAGGGGGCTCGCCGCCTGGAAGTAGTCGACGAGGCCGTCGGCCTGGAGCAGGTTGACATAGGCCGCCCGGGAGGCGCCCGAGAGCGCCTCCAGCGCGTCGTCGAGTTCGGCGCGCGAGCCGTTGCCGTTCCCTTCCGAGAGCAGGGCGTGCTCGAAGACCGAGGCCGCCAGCAGCTCCATCTGGTAGGCCGCGGTGCCGCGGTTGGCGTATTTGAACGAGACGACTTCGCCCTGCTCGGTGATGCGGAAGCGCCCGTTGATCGAGCCCGGCGGCTGGGCCGCGATGCCGCGATGGGTCGGCACGCCGCCGCGGCTGACCGAGCCGCCGCGACCGTGGAAGAAGGCGATCGGCACGCCGAGATGCTTGCCGAGCACGGTCAGCCGCACCTGCGCCTTGTAGAGCTCCCAGTTCGAGGCGATGAAGCCGCCGTCCTTGTTGGAATCCGAGTAGCCGATCATCACTTCCTGCACCCCGCCCTGCCAGCGGGTCGAGCGGCGCACCACCGGGATGCCGAGCAGCTCCTTCATGATGGCGGGCGCGGCGCGCAGGTCGTCGATCGTCTCGAACAGCGGCACGATCGGCAGCGGGCAGATCTCGGTGCCCGTCGCATCGAGGAAGATACCGGCCTCCTTGGCCAGGAGGTAGGCGCCGAGCACGTCGACGGTCGAGCGCGTCATCGACAGGATGAAGGCGCCGAAGGCCTCGCGGTCGAGGGTGTCGCGCATCTCGCCCACCAGCGCGAAGGTGGCGAGCGTCTCCCGCGCCTCGTCGGGCAGCCGGTCGGCGAAATCCTCGAACGAGGTCTCCGGCATGCGCGGCCGGGCGAGCTCGGTGAGCAGCCACTCCTTCCAAGCGGGCGAATCCAGCTCCGGCGGCTCACGGTCGCCGTTCCGCAGCTTCCACAGGGCGTGCAGCGTCTTGGTGGTGCGCGTCGAATTTTCACGCAAATCCAAGCGGACGGTCGAAAACCGAAAAATCTCGACCATCCGCCGCACCGGCCGGACGATGTCGGTGGCGAGCGCGCCGCACTTGGGGTCGGCGAGCCCCTTCTCCAGGGTGCGCAGGTCGTTGATGAGGCCGTCCGCGCTCGGATAGTCGGGTCCGACCGAGCGGGCGCCCTTGTTGCGGGCGATGGTCGCTTCGAGCTTGCGCAGCACGCAGGACAGGAACTGGCGGTAGGCTTCGCCGGGGTTGCGGTTGGCGATCGCCCGCGCATCGCCGGACTCGGCCAGCATGTGCGCGAGTTCGCTACGGAAGGTCTCGGGCACCGGCAGCGAGCGCTCGGTGATCGAGAGCACCCGGCCGAGATGGGTGATGCCGTCGCGGTAGCGGCGCAGGGACGCCAGCGCGTTGCGCTGCAGCGTCTCGCGGGTGACGCTGGCGGTGACGTAGGGGTTGCCGTCGCGGTCGCCGCCGATCCAGCTTCCGAACTGGAAGAAGGGCGGCACCTCGAAGGTCTCGTCGGGATAGTACTGGGCGAGGCTCTCCTCGAGGGAGACCATCACCTCCGGCAGCATCTCGAACAGGGTCTCGTCGAAGAAGTGCAGGCCCCAGGCCACCTCGCGCTCGACGGTGGCCTTCTCCAGATGCAATTCGCCGGTCATCCAGATCAGCTCGATCTGGTCGCGCAGCTCGTTCATCAGGCCATTGCGCTCGCGCTCGGTCCAGCGCGGCAGCTCCAGCTCGCGCAGCACGAGGTAGATTCGGCGCAGCTTCTCCAGCACCGTCACCCGCTTGCCCTCGGTGGGGTGGGCGGTGATGGTCGGGCGGATGCGCAGGTCCTTCAGCAGCGCGTGGATCTGCTGCGGGCCGATGCCCCGGGCGGAGGCTTCGGCCAGAACCTTGGCGAAGGAGCCGTTCAGCGCCTCGCGGCCCTGGTCGCGCTCGACGTGGCGGCGGCGTCGCATGGCCGCATTCTGCTCGGCGATCGAGACGAGCTGGAACCAGATGCCCTGCACCTGGAGCGCGCGGGCCAGCATCTCCGGCGTGTAGGACGAGATGTCGGCGCGACCGTGCAGCACGTCCTCCAGTTCGGGATCGTGGCGGCGGGCCACGTCGAGCAGGGCGTGGAACAGGATGTCGAGGGCGTCCTCGGTCGCGGTGCCGGTGATGACCGGCGGCGCGAAGGTCGAGTCGGTCGCGGCTGACGGCCGGGCGTGCAGCGTCTTGGTCATGGGATCCTCCCTGGCGAGGGTCTTTGCCCGCACGGGATGCGAGGCGTTCGGCTTCCCCAAGGCTTCTCCTCCCCCTTTCGGGGAGGAGGGAGGAGGCGGGGCTGGCGGAGGAAGTGACGAGGCGGGGCCGTCCGCACCGCCCCCACCCCTGGTCCCCTCCCCTGCCGGGGAGGGGACGCGCGGCTCACGCCGCGCGGGCGAGCACGTCGGCCACGGTGCGGCCGAAGGAGCCCGGATCGGGCGCCACCGTCAGGCCGTAGGAGCGCATGATCTCGGCCTTCTCGGCGGCGCTGTCGCCGGTCGCCGAGATGATCGCGCCGGCATGCCCCATCCGGCGGCCCTTCGGAGCGGTCAGTCCCGCGACGAAGCCGATGACGGGCTTGGAGAAATTCTCCTTGATCCAGGCCGAGGCCTCGGCCTCCTGCGGGCCGCCGATCTCGCCGATCATCAGCACGGCCTCGGTTTCCGGGTCCCCCTCGAACAGGGCGAGGTGGTCGAGAAAGGACGAGCCGTTGATCGGGTCGCCGCCGATGCCGACGGAGGTCGAGATGCCGATGCCGAGTTCCTTCATCTGGGCGGCGGCCTCGTAGCCCAGCGTGCCGGAGCGGGAGATCACGCCGACCTTGCCCGGCAGGTAGATGTGGCCGGGCATGATGCCGAGCATCGACTTGCCGGGGGAGATGATGCCGGCGCAGTTCGGGCCGACCACCATCGTGCGCTTCTCCTTCGGGTAGCGCCGCAGGTAGCGCTTCACCCGCATCATGTCCTGGGCGGGGATGCCGTCGGTGATGGAGCAGACGAGCTTGAGGCCGGCATCGGCCGCCTCCATGATCGCGTCCGCCGCGAAGGGGGGCGCCACGAAGGTGATCGAGGTGGTGGCGCCGGTGGCGGCGACCGCCTCCTTGACGGTGTTGAACACCGGCACGCCGCAATGGGTCTTGCCGCCCTTGCCCGGGGTGACGCCGCCGACGACGTTGGAGCCGTAGGCGATCATTTCCTTGGCGTGGAAGGTGCCCTTGTCGCCGGTGATGCCCTGGACGAGGATCGGGGTCTTCTCGTCGATGAGAATGCTCATGGCGTGATTCCTCCCCCGTTCGTCAGTGCTTGGCGCCGTGGCAGGCTTCGACGGCCTTGCGCGCGGCTTCCGTGAGGGTGTCGGCGGTGATGAGGTCGAGCCCGCTCTCGGCGAGGATTTTTTGGCCCTCCTCGACATTCGTGCCGGCGAGACGCACCACCAGGGGTACGTCGATCTTCACCTCGCGCGCGGCCTTCACCACGCCCTCGGCGACCCAGTCGCAGCGGTTGATGCCGGCGAAGATGTTGACGAGGATCGCCTTCACGTTGCGGTCGGACAGGACGAGACGGAAGGCCGTCGCAACCCGGTCTGGGCTGGCACCACCACCCACATCCAAGAAATTCGCCGGCTCGCCGCCCGCGTGCTTGATCATGTCCATGGTCGCCATGGCCAGACCCGCGCCGTTGACGATGCAGCCGATCTCGCCGTCCAGCCCGATATAGCTGAGATTGTGCTCGGCGGCCTGGGCCTCGCGGGGATCGCCCTGGGACGGGTCGTGCATGTCCGCGATGTTGCGGCGGCGGAACAGGGCGTTGTCGTCGAAGGACATCTTGGCGTCGAGCGCCAGCACCCGGTCGTCCTTGGTGACGACGAGCGGGTTGATCTCCAGCATGGTGCCGTCGCAGTCGCGGAACGCCCGGTAGGCGTTCATGATGGTCTTCACCGCGGCCGAAACCTGCTTGATGTTGAGCCCGAGCTGGAACGCGATCTCACGAGCCTGGAACTGCTGCAGGCCGACCGCGGGCTCGACCACGACCTGGATCAGCGCCTCGGGCTCCTTGGCGGCGATCTCCTCGATATCCATGCCGCCGCGCTGGGAGGCGATGACGCGCACGCGCTCGGCCTTCCGGTCGAGGACGTAGCCGAGATAGAGCTCACGCTCGAACGGGTCGGCGGTCTCGACGTAGACGCGCTGGACCGGCTTGCCCTCAGGTCCGGTCTGAAGGGTGACGAGGCGTTTTCCCAGCAGGTCGCGGGCCGCGTCGCGCACTTCGTTGTAGGTGCGGCAGAGCTTGATCCCGCCCGCCTTGCCGCGGGCGCCGGCATGGATCTGAGCCTTCACCGCCCAGAACGAGCCGCCGAGCTCGGTCGCGGCATAGACCGCCTGATCCGGGCTGAAGGCCACAGCGCCCTTCGGGACGGCGACCCCGAAGCTCGCGAGCAGCTCCTTGGCTTGGTACTCGTGAACGTCCATCGAGACCTCCTTCGCGTTTCCGTCGTTTTTGTTGGGCCAACCTTCGCGGAAAAATTACTTTTCGGGAAGCGGGTCGGCTCTCAATTTTTTCTTGTTTAGGACTTTAGTTTGCTTGCCCGGCAGAGACTTAGCGGGCTTCTAAACTGAGGATCGTGCGACGAAGGCACGGATCACGGCGATGCGCCCCGCTCTCGCCCTCATCCCGATGTGCCGGCGCGCGGCGTCCGCTTCGAAGGATCCTCGGGGATCGCGCGAGATCCGCAGCATCCTTCGGGGCCGCTTCGCGGCACCTCAGGATGAGGGTCGGGGTTGTACGTCGTTTGCCCCCGCCCTGGCGAGGCGGAGGCGAAGCGATCCAGGGCCTTGGCGCCCCAGGCACGTCGCTCCCCTGGATTGCTTCGCGTTCGCTCGCGATGGCGGCAGAGGCGCGATCCGCCCCGGCCTCAGCTCACCTTGGCCTTCACGACCTCGTAGACGCGCTCGTTGATCGCGCCCGCCTCGCCGAGCAGGGATTCCAGCTCCTTCAGCCGCTCCTCGGCGAAGGCGCGGTCGTCCAGGCCCTTGGCGTTGACGTAGACGTTGAGCGCCGCCGAGCGCAGGCCGGCATAGGCCGAGAGCACCGCGACGCCCGCGTCCGAAATCACGTTGAGATTGCCCTTTTCGGCGACGATCTCGGCGAGATCGATCACCTCGCGGCAGACGCGGCAGCAAGCGAGCGGCACGTCGGTCGCGGTCTTCAGCGCCTCTTGGATTTTTTTCGCTCGCGCGGCCTTCTCTTCATCGGTGCCCTTGGGAAGGCCGTAGGCTCCCATGACGGCGTCGAACGCCTCGACGTCGTCGGCGATCATGCCGGTCAGCGTCCGGCGCAGGCCTTCCGACTTCTCCAGCACCTGCTTCAGGTCGGCCTCGACCTCGACGTACTTCTTCTTGCCGATGGTCAAGTTGCAGACCATCGAGACCAGCGCCGCGCCCATGGCACCGGAGATCGCCGCGGCCCCGCCGCCGCCGGGGGTGGGCGCCGAGCTCGCCAGACCGTCGAGGAATGTTTCGATCGTCTCGTTCGCGGCCATGGGTCCCTCCCCTGTCGGTTCTTGTTGATTCACCGAGGCGGCGCCGAAGGCCGGCGCCGCCCCAAATCCTTGTTCTTGCATCGTCCCGGAAGCCGGCAACCACCGTTCGGGACGATGCTCTGGGCCGTCAGGCGTCAGGCCATTTCCTTGGCGAGCTTGTAGATCTCCTCGGCGTCGAAGACGCCCTCGCTCGACTCGAACAGCTTGGCGATGCAGGCGCGGTGCAGCTTGAGCTTCAGGCCGCCGATGCCGAGCGCGCCGAAGGCGCGCTTCCCGCCATACTCCTTGCCCTTGTCGGTCGCCTCGATGCCGCCGATGCCGAGCGGCGGCTGGGCGTTGTAGTCGGCCACGATCTCGACCGAGGACTCGTTCTGCCAAGCCGCCTGCGGCAGCAATTCGAGGCCGATCGCGCCGGCGGTGAAGATGAGGTGGGCGCCCTTGATCACCTCCGAGCGCGAGGCGTCGTCCGGGGTCTCGGCGGCGGTGACGTTCACCTTGAAGCGCTTGTTCACGGAATCGGCCGCGGCCTGCGCCTTGTCGAGCTTGCGCCCGCACAGCACCACCTCGGCGCCCTCGCCGGCGAGCAGCGCCGCGGAGCGCATCCCGACCGGGCCGGTGCCCGCGAGCACCACGGCCTTCTTGCCCTTCACAGAACCGCCCGCCGCCTTGACGACGAGCGCGACGCCCGCCGCGGCGGTCGTGTTGGAACCGTTCGAATCCAGCATGCAGGAGACGCGGAACGGACCGAAGAAGCGCTTCTTCACCGCCGCGAACACCCGCTCGCCGGCCGCCATGTCGCCACCGCCGACGAAGATCGCCGTCGACTGCTTCTCCTTGCCGCCGCGGGTGTAGATCGTGCCGTCGACATAGGCGCCGACGTTCTCGGGCGTGACGTTGCCGTAGCCGGTGATGTGGTCGGCACCGCCGTCGTAACCGACGACGACGTCGAACACGCTCGGCGTGGGGTCGGTGTCGAACTGGAAGAGCAGCTTCTTGGACATGATTCCTCTGGCCGGTTGGTCATGGGCCGCGGTGACGGATCACCCGGCGCGTCTGCATGGAGGATAAGCCCAGGGCCGTCCGGCCCCGGTCGTCCTCGCCCCTGGGATTCGTTCGTGGCGCGGCCCCGTCCGGAGCCGGCGCGGCTTATGCCTCGACGACGTTCTGCGGCTTGCCCGCGACGAAGGCCTCGACGTTGTCCACGAGCTGGTCGGCGAGGATCTGCATCGCCTCCTTGCTTGCCCAGGCGACGTGCGGGGTGACGATCAGGTTCGGCAGGTCGGCCTCGCACAGAATGTTGCCGTCCTTCGGGGGCTCCTGGGCGACCACGTCGAAGCCGGCGCCGCCGATCGTGCCGTCCTTGAGCGCCTGGAGCAGCGCCGCCTCGTCCACGAGCCCGCCGCGGGCCGTGTTGATGAGGATCGCCGACTTCTTCATCTTCTTGAGCTGCTCGGCCCCGATCATGTTCTTGGTGTCGGGGGTGAGCGGCACGTGCAGCGTGATGACGTCGGACTGAGTCAGGATCGTCTCGAGATCCACGAGCCCGTCCTGCGGGAACACGTCGTAGGCCAGCACCTTCATGCCCAGCGCCTCGGCCCGCTTGGCGATCGACTTGCCGAGCGCCCCGTAGCCGATGATGCCGAGCGTCGAGCCGGCGATGTCGTAGATCGGGTAGTCGAAGTAGCAGAACTGGGTCGACTTGTTCCAATCACCCCGGCGCACCGAGTTGGCGTAGGGCACGATCGCCCGGCGCAGGGCGAACATCAGTCCGACCACGTGCTCGGGCACGGTGTTGAAGGCGTAGTTGCGGATGTTGACGACCGTGACCCCCTGCGCCTTGGCGGCAGCCTTGTCGACGACGTCCGTGCCCGTGGCGGCCACCGCGATCAGCTTCAGGTCGGGAAGCTGCTTCAGCGTGTCGGCGCGCATCGGCACCTTGTTGATGATCGCGATCTCGGCGCCCTGGAGGCGCTCCACGATCTCTTCCGGCGTCCAGGTCGACTCGTATTCCTTGTACTCGTGCGGGAAGTTGAATTCGCGCACGGTCGCGTCGAGCGACTCGCGATCGAGGAAGACGACTTTCTTTGTCATTCTGGACCCCTTCCGGATCGACCGGCGGGCGTAGCGCCGGCCCCGTTTCCTCACCTGCATCGACGCGTCTCCCCTGCGACGGCCGGTTTGCCGGCCGTCGCAGGGGGCGCCGTTCTTATATTGAGCGGAAGCGGCGCCGTTGGAACCGGCGCCGCTCACCAAAATCAGGACTTCGAGAGGGGGTTCTCGCGCAGGTAGCTGGAAGCCGCGGCCACGCCCGAGCCCGGCGTCACCTTCACCCCATTGTCGAGGAGCGACATCTCGGCACCGGCGATGGCGCCGAGCAGGGACAGCTCGTTCAGGTCACCGACATGGCCGATGCGGAACACCTTGCCCGCGACCTGGGACAGGCCGGCACCGAGCGCGAGGTTGTAGCGCACGTAGGCGTGCTTGATGATCTTGGCCGCATCCACACCCTCGGGCGCCAGGATGGCGGTGACGGTGTCGGAGTTCCACTCCGGCGACTTGGCGCAGGTCTTCAGGCCCCAGGCCGCGACCGCCTGACGGGTCGCCTCGCCGAGCACCGCGTGGCGGTGATAGACGTTCTCCAGCCCTTCCTCGAACAGGCAGGCGAGCGCCTCGCGCAGTCCGTAGAGCAGCGGCAGCGGCGGGGTGTAGGGGAAGTAGCCGGCCGGGTTCTGCTTCTTGTGGTCTTCCCAGTCGAAGTAGACGCGGGCGAGCCGGTCGTTGCGGCCGGACTGGCCCTCGGCGGCCTTCAGCGCCTTCTGGCTGACGCAGATCACGCCGAGGCCGGCGGGCAGCATCAGGCCCTTCTGGGAGCCGGCGATGGCGCAGTCGACCTTCCACTCGTCGGCGTAGAACGGCAGCGAGCCGATCGAGGACACGCCGTCGACGAACAGCATGGCCGGGTGGCCGGCGGCGTCGATCGCCTTGCGCACGGCGCCGATGTTCGAGGTCACGCCGGTCGCGGTCTCGTTGTGGACCACCATGACGGCCTTGATCTGATGATCCTTGTCGGCGCGCAGCGCCTCCTCGATCTTGTCGGCCTTGGCGCCGGTGCCCCACTCCTCCTCCTGGACGATCACGTCGAGGCCGAGGCGCTGGGCCATGTCGATCCAGAGATGGCTGAACTGGCCGTAGCGGGCGGTCAGCACCTTGTCGCCGCGGGCGAGCGTGTTGGTCAGCGCCGATTCCCAGATGCCGGTGCCGGAGGCCGGGAACAGGAAGATCGTGCCCTCGGTCGAGCCGAACACCTTCTTGGTGTCCTCGAACAGCGGCTTCGTCAGGGAGGGGAAGTCGACCGAACGGTGATCCTCGGACTGCACCATCATGGCGCGCATCACCCGGTCCGGGATGTTGGTCGGGCCGGGAACGAACAGGTGGTTGCGTCCCGGACGTCTCGTTGCCGCCATGAAAGTTTCCTCCATTTTCATCGTTCTGGACGGGTCGGCCGTTACGGCCGCGATCCCGCCCGATCCTGATGGCGGGCGCAAGCCCGCCGCGAAACGTCGTTCCGCCCCCTCGCACCGCCGCGCGCGAAAAAGCCGCCTGCGGGCCGGGGCGCTCTCACTGCCATGTCGGATCGTTGATCGTCCCGGAGCGGCGAAGCGGCCGTCGTGCCGCCCGCGTCGCGGCGCGTGCAGCCACGCCGGTCGCCTCCAGAGGACCGAACCCTCGATGCGTCAGCCCAGCGCCGCATTCAAGCGCGCTCCTGCTGATTGTCCAGCGCTCCCATCCGTCCCGGCCATTCCCACACCGCTCAGGGGCGCTTCCCGCACGCGTCGAAGCACGCGCGGCGGATGACCTTGGCCGCCGTTATGCCCGCCCTGTCTGGGAATGGAAAACGGAAAAAACTGAACTGAAAAACAAAAAGATTTTCGCATGCACAGGCTGCGGGCAGGGTCTGCGATCGGCCCGGCACCGAGCCGGGCACGCGGCGGAAGGCTATCCGAACGGCCGCAGGGCGGCATGACGCGGCACGCAGCCGTCATCAAACTGAGATCGGAATGCGATTTGGCTCTCTTCCGTCGCGATGCGGTTGTGAGAAGCCGGAGGCGCCCGTGTCCCAAGATCCGGAATCGACCATCCGCGTTCGGACGCTGTTTCTGTCCGATCTGCATCTCGGCACCAAGGGCTGCCAGGCGGCCCTGCTGCTCGACTTCCTGCGCGACGTCGATGCCGACACGATCTACCTCGTCGGCGACATCGTCGACGGCTGGCAGCTCCGCTCGGGCTGGTACTGGCCGCAGGCCCACAACGACGTGGTGCAGAAGCTGCTGCGCAAGGTGCGGAAAGGCGCCCACATCGTCTACGTGCCCGGCAACCACGACGAGTTCCTGCGCGACTATATCGGTACGACCTTCGGCGGCATCGAGATCGCCGACAGCCGGGTCCACGTCGCCGCCGACGGCAAGCGCTACCTCGTCATTCACGGCGACCAGTTCGACATGGTGGTGCGCCACTCCAAATGGCTCGCGCATCTCGGCGACTGGGCCTACACCACAGCGCTCACCGTCAACACCGTGGTCAACCGCGTGCGCCGCCGCCTCGGGCTCGCCTACTGGTCGCTCTCGGCCTGGGCCAAGCTCAAGGTGAAGAACGCGGTGAACTTCATCGGCCAGTTCGAGACCTTCCTGGCGAGCGAGGCCCGGCGCCAGGGGGCGGACGGGGTGATCTGCGGCCACATCCACCACGCGGCCCACCGCGAGGTCGAGGGGCTGACCTACCTCAACACCGGCGACTGGGTGGAGTCCTGCACCGGCATCGTCGAGCACTACGACGGCCGCATGGAGGTGCTGCACTACCCGACCATGCTGCGCGAGCGCCGCGCCGCGGAAGCCTTCGAACCCGAGATCCGCCGCGCCGTCGCCTGAGCCGAGCGACCGGATCCCCGTGTGGGTTGGAAGAGGATTGGAGCTTGAGGCCGGCATGAGGCTGCTGCTCGCCACCGATGCCTGGCACCCGCAGGTCAACGGCGTGGTCCGCTCCGTCGAGCGCATGGCCGAGGCTGCCGCCGGTCTCGGCGTCGAGCCGCTGATGCTGACGCCGTCCGACTTCGCCTCCCTGCCGATGCCGGGCTATTCCGAGATCCGGCTCTCCCTCGTCACCCGCGGGCGCGTGCTCGCGCGCTGGAAGCGGCTCGCCCCGAGCCACGTCCACATCGCGACCGAGGGGCCGATCGGCCACGCGGTGCGCGCCGCCTGCCTGTCGCTGAACCAGCCCTTCACCACGAGCTATCACACCCGTTTTCCCGAATATCTCGCCGCCCGCGCGCCCGTGCCCGAGGCCTGGAGCTATGCTTGGCTGCGCCGCTTCCACGCGGCGGCGAGCGGCACCATGGTGAGCACGCCCTCCCTCGAACGCGAGCTGGCGGGCCGCGGCTTCACCCGCCTGATGCGCTGGACGCGGGGCGTCGATACCGAGCTGTTCCGCCCCCGCGACGCGGATGCCGCGGCGGACCCCTTTCCCGTCCTGCCGCGCCCGATCTTCCTCTCGGTCGGGCGGCTCGCGGTGGAGAAGAACCTCGCCGCCTTCCTCGCCCTCGACCTGCCGGGCTCCAAGGTGGTGGTCGGCGACGGGCCGGACCGGGCCCGGCTCCAGGCACTGGCACCCGGGGCGCATTTCCTTGGGGCGCTGACCGGCGAGGCGCTGGCGCGGGTCTATGCGAGCGCCGACGCCTTCGTCTTCCCGAGCCTGACCGACACCTTCGGCATCGTGCTGCTCGAAGCCCTGGCCTCCGGGCTGCCGGTGGCGGCATTCCCCGTCACCGGCCCCCTCGACGTCATCGACGGCACCGGCGCGGGCGCCCTCGACACCGACCTGCGCCGGGCCGCCCTCGCGGCGCTCACGATCCCGCGTGAGCGCTGCCGGGCGGAGGCCCTGCGCTATACCTGGGCCGAGAGCGCGCGCCAGTTCTACGACAACATCGCGACCGCGCACGCGCTGGGGCCGGCCCCACGCTCCCCGCGCCGCGCGAGCGGCGCCGCGCTGCCCCGCCCCGGCTGATCCTTTTCCGCCACGCCCGGGCGCGTCCCCGCCATTTTCGCCCCCGCCGGGATGACCGACGGCCGCGGGGATGCGAGGGTCGGCGCCATGCCCGCCCGCTCGAAATCCGAAAAAGCCCCGCGCCCGTTCGATCCCGCCCTCGCCGCGCGCTACCCGGCGGTGATCGGCTGCGACGAAGTCGGGCGCGGCGCCCTGTGCGGTCCGGTGCTGGTGGCGGCGGTCTGGTTCGACCCCCTCGCCTTTCCGCCCGAGATCCTGACCCGGCTCGACGACAGCAAGCGCCTCGACCGGGCGGCGCGGGAGGCCCTGACGCCGCTAATCCGGGCCCATGCGCGGGTCTCGCTCGCGGCGGGCTCGCGGGCCCTGGTGGATCGGGTGAACGTGCGGGTCGCAACCCTCGACGCCATGCGCCGGGCGGTCGCGGGTCTCGGGCTCGACGCGACCGTGCTGGTGGACGGGCGCGACGCGATCCCCGGCCTGAGCCAGACCTGCCGCGCGGTGATCGGGGGGGACCGCCTCGTGCCGCAGATCGCCGCCGCCTCGATCGTCGCCAAGACTCTTCGCGACGAGATCATGCGGCGCCTCGCCCGGCGCCATCCGGCCTATGCCTGGGAGCGCAACGCCGGCTACGGCACCGCCGCCCACCTGGCCGGACTGACGGCGCGCGGGCGCAGCCCGCATCACCGGGTGAGCTTCACGGGGCGATTCGAGACCGTAGGTGTCGTTTCGGGCTCGTGACGCGGGCGCCGACCCTGTGGCCGCGGGAGCCCTTGAGCCCCGCCCTCAAAACAGCGCCAGTTGATCCCCCGCGCGCGGCGGCACGCGGAAAAGCTCCGTCGTCTGGCGGACCGGCTCCTCCGGAAAGCCGAGCCGCCGCTTGGCCAGGGCGAAGCGGCGGCGGATCAGGTCGGCATAGGGACCCCGGCCGATCATGCGGGTGCCGAAGGCGGCGTCGTAGGTCTTGCCGCCGCGCGCCCCGCTCAGCAGGGAGAAGACGTGCTCCTTGCGGCCCGGATAATGCTCGCTGAACCAGTCGCCGACGAGTTCGTCGAGTTCGTGCGGCAGGCGCAGCAGCACGTAGCCGGCCTCCCGCGCGCCCGCCGCACGAGCCGCTTCGAGGATCGCCTCGATCTCGTGGTCGTTGAGCGAGGGGATGACGGGAGCCGCCAGCACCATCACCGGCACGCCCGCTTCGCTCAGGGTGCGGACCGCCTCCAGGCGCTTGCGCGGATGCGGGGCGCGCGGCTCCATCCGCCGGGCCAGATCCGGATCGAGGGTGGTGACCGAGATCGCCACCTTCACGAGACCCTGCGCCGCCATGTCCGAGAGGAGGCCGCAGTCGCGCAGGATCAGGTTCGACTTGGTGACGATGCCGACCGGGTGACGGAAGCGGGCCAGCACCTCCAGCACGGCGCGGGTGATGCCGTGGCTGCGCTCGATCGGCTGGTAGGGATCGGTCGCGGTGCCCAGCGCGATGGTCCGGGGCCGATAGCCGGGGGCCGACAATTCGCGCTCAAGTAAGGCGGCCGCATCGGGCTTGGAGAACAACCGCGTCTCGAAATCGAGGCCCGGCGAGAGGCCGACATAGCCGTGGTTCGGCCGGGCGAAGCAGTAGACGCAGCCGTGCTCGCAGCCCCGGTACGGGTTGATCGAGCGATCGAACGAGATATCCGGCGAGGCGTTGCGGGTGATGATGTGGCGGGCGCGCTCCGGCGTCACCTCGGTGCGCCGTGCGCGTTCCGCCTCCTCCGGCCAGCCGTCGTCGAAGGTCTCGCGCCGGGTCGCCTCGAAGCGCCCGTCCGGGTTGGCGGTCGCCCCTCGCCCGCGCCGTGCCTCGGGCGCGATCCGGGACGCGTCGTGTCGAAATCCGTCCGGCCTGCCTCTCAGCGGCTTTCGTCCGTCACCCACCCCGACGCTCACCGTGTTCCAGCCGCTCTGCCGATCGCACATTGCAGAACATATCAGGAACATAGCCGATTGGAATGCACAAGTTTCATGCAGGGACCGGCTTTCACACGCAATCCGGGCCGTCTGCGGGAACGGCCGCGCAACGAAGGCTTTGCGGGGGCGTAAAATCGGTTATTCGCGCGGCATGATCTCCGGCCTCATCCACGTGGCACGATCCTCCGACCCGGTCGCGATCGAGTGCCTCGCCGACACGCTGAGCGCACTCGTCGCCGGCGTGGCGGCCGGACTCGTCGGCGATGCGGTGATCGTGACGGCGGATTCCTGCTCCGCCCTGGAGACGATGGCCGAGGGCAGCGGCGCCACGCTGGTGGTACGACCGATGGGTGCCAATCCGTGGAGCGCGGGTGCGCGGGCCGCGCGGCGCGAGTGGCTGCTGTGCCTGGAGCCGGGCGACATCCCGGCGGAAGGTTGGATCCGAAGCCTCGACCGTTTCGTCGGGACGGCCCGTCCGGACCTGTTCCTCGGCCGGATGCGTCGCCCGCATACGGATTTGCCGGCCCGGATCGCCGCACGGGGCGAGAGGGTCGTGGGCGCGCGCAGCCCTCGGCCGGGCGACGTGGTGCGGCGGGAGCGGCTGCTGGCCGGCCTGCCGTTCTCCCCCCGGCTCAAGGTGCGGATGCTGTCGGCCCGGCTCGACCGCAGCTGACAGCGGCAGTCCCGAGCCTGGGGCGGGAGATCAGCCGACCCGGAACCACGCGGGCGCGGAGCGCATCAGCACCATCACCGCGGCGGCGGCGAGCGCCGCCCCCACGGTCATCTCGGCCGAATGCGCGTATCCCGCGCGCTCGAGGGCCATGGCTGCGGAAGCGATCGTCAGCGCGATGCCGGCGGGAACAAGATGCGAGGCAGAGGCGTTCATACCTCTCGCTCTACACGATCTTGCTTGCTCGGGGATGAATCCGGCCCCTCGACGGGGCGACAAAATCCCGCAAGGGCGCGCCGCGTGCTCCAGACGCGCCGGGCCCCAAACGCAAAAGGCCGCCCCGTTCCCGGAGCGGCCTCGACACATCCGTGCAGGGATGGACGCGGAAGACTTACTTGATCTTGGCTTCCTTGAACTCGACGTGCTTGCGCGCGACCGGGTCATACTTCTTCATGACCATCTTCTCGGTCTGCGTGCGGGAGTTCTTCTTGGTGACGTAGAAGTAGCCCGTATCGGCGGTCGAGACGAGGCGGATCTTGACGGTAACGGCCTTGGCCATGGCTGGGCGCTCCTAAAGCGGGTCGAGGGGCGATTCGCTGGTGGCGCGCCAGCGCGGGCGAAACGCAAAAGGCCGGGAAGCCCCGGCCGAATTCCGGCGCGGTCAATGCCCGATGGGGCGCGCTTCGTCAAGCCGCAGGCATATCGGAGCCCTCACCGCGGCGGGTAGGTGTGCCCGTCGGCCGGGAAGCGACCCGCCTGCACCTCGTCGGCGTAGGCGCGCACCGCCTCCTCGATATGGGCGCGCAGCGAGCCGAAGCTCTTGACGAATCTCGGCACCCGGTCGCTCAAGCCCAGCATGTCCTCGAGCACGAGGATCTGCCCGTCGCAGGCGGCCGTGGCGCCGATGCCGATGGTCGCCGCGCGGATCGCGGGATCGGTGGCGATGGCCCGCGCCACCGGCTCGACGATGCCCTCCATGACGATGGAGAAGGCGCCTGCATCGCTGATCGCGCGGGCATCGGCCCGGAGGCGACCCTCGTCGCCGGCGCCGTGCCCCTGCACCTTGAAGCCGCCCATCGTGTTCACCGATTGGGGGGTGAGGCCGATATGGCCCATCACCGGCACGCCTCGCTCGGTCAGGAAGGCGACCGTCTCGGCGAAGCGCGCGCCGCCCTCCAGCTTGACCGCCCCGGCCCCCGTCTCCTTCAGGACGCGGGCGGCGTTGAGGAAGGCCTGTTCGCGGCTCGCCTCGTAGGAGCCGAACGGCATGTCGACCACCACGAGCGCGCGCGAGGTACCGCGCATCACGGCCTGGGCCTGGAGAATCATCATCTCCAGGGTCACCGGCAGAGTCGATTCCATCCCGTGCATGACCATGCCGAGGGAATCACCCACCAGCACGAAGTCGCAATAGGCGTCGACGATGCGGGCGGTGTGGGCGTGGTAGGCGGTCAGCGCGATGATCTTGCGCCCCTCGGCCTTGCGCTTGATCAGATCGACCGCCTGGAGACGACGGGTTTGAACGACCTGCGACATGTCTCGTGATCCGGAAGGCTGGCTTTCCCGCGGCGCCCGGCCGGGCACGGCGTGCGGAACGCCTCTATAAGCCCGTTCGCGCCGCCCCGCAGGGGGCATATGGGCCGGTTCCAGGGGATCGGAAGAGAAGTGTTACCCGGAGGGGCCTGTCTTCTCCTGCGCCGGCGTTCCGGCCCCTCACGCAGCGGTCACCGGAAGCAATGGCCGGCGATCGACGTGAAGGGTACTTCGGTCGCCCTGTCTGCCCATTTCCGGGCATTTCCTCCCTAGACTTCGGGCCGCCTCCGGGCCTGCCGTTTTTCCGCCACATCTCGGCCGGTGTCAATGGCACAGCCTGATGTTCAGAGGCTTGAGATTGCTCGAATTTTAGACGCGCGAGGCGGCTCGGCCGCATGATGGCAACAATGTGTCAGAGCGCTTTTTCGAGGAGTTGCTCGATCCATTCGGGCTGGGTCTCGCCGACCGAGCGGGCGATCTCGATCCGGCCCTTGTAGAGGATGAGCGTGCTCTGCATCTGCGCGCCGAACCGGCGGACGAGGTCGCGCTGCGTGTCGAAGTCGAGCGTGAAGACGGCGAGCGCCTTGAAGCGCGGCTCGGCCGAGAGGGCTGCCACGATCGGCTTCTGTGTCCGGCAGATCGGACACCAGGGCGCCGAGATCTGCACGAGGATCGGCCGCCCCTCGTTCTGCGCCGCCTCGAACGCCTTGGCGTCGAAGGCGACGGGCTCGGCCGCGGACCCGGCCTTCGGCAGGCCGCCGGACAAGAGCGCGGACAGGAGCGCGACCGCGAGGAAGAGACCGTGGCGGCGGGTCGTCATCGCTTCATCCTCGCCCTCTCCTGGCCCCCTCGCGGCAGGCCGCAGGTCCCTTCAGCGCTCGGCCGCGCGCCCTTCGCCCGATTCGGCCCAGGCCCGGTCGGGTTTGACGACGGCGGTGTCGTGGTCGTCCTGCCAGCCCTCGACGCCGAGGGGGAACCAGTGGACGCGGCTGTAGCCGGCCGCGACCAGCCGCTTGCCGGCATTCCAGCTCCCCCAGCATTCCGGCCGGCAGAAGGTCACGATCGGCTTGGCCCTGTCGCCGCCGGTCAGCTCGGCGACCCGCCGGAGGAAGGCCTCCTCCTTCTCGGGGGCGAGGGGCGCAGCGCCCGCACCCGGCATCCAGACCGCGCCGGGAATCGAGCGGTGCGTCGGCAGCCACGGCCGGTCGGCCGGCAGTCCCGCCGGCCGGTGGTCGGCGAGCACCACGTCGATGAGGACGGGCCTGTCCGGCAGCAGCTTTTCGAGCCCCTCCCGGTCGATGACCGTCGCACCCTTCAGGGTCGCCGGCGTGTAGCCCCGCGGCGGTCCGGTATAGAGGCCGTCCGGCTCGGGAACGTTGACCGGCGAATCGGCCGGCCCGGCCGCGCCGAGCAGCAGACCCAGTGCCGTGAGGGCGGTGGCCCTGGCGATCACCCGCATGGTCCGGTCCCTCGGCATCAGTTGCTCGCGGAGGGAAGCGGGAAGCTGTGCTCCCAGCGTCCGCCCTGATTGTCGGAGGCCACGACCTTGATCGGGCTCTGGATGTCGGGCCGCATCGCGAAGTTGATCACCGGGTTCGAGGCGATCGAGATGTCGCCGTCGAGGTGGAACACCAGCTGGTCGCCCGAGGTCACGTCGAGCTTCTCGATGTAGCGGGCGGGCGTGTAGTCGCGGGTGATCTGGTTCATCTGCATGCCCGAGAAATTCGGGTGCCGGATCATCAGCGTCGCCTCGACCGGCTTGCCGGCCTGAGGCTCGCCGGCGAACTTCAGGCGCATCTCGCCCATGCCCTTCATCGCCTCCTCGTCGCTCATGCCCATCGGCGCCGAGCAGCCGCCCGAGGCCTTCACGAACTTGGCGGATTCGAGAAGCCGCCCGTCCTTGGTCTCCACCACGGCGTGAACGTTGGTGTAGTTGTTCACCCGCACCCGCAGCTTGATCTCGCCCGGGTCGGCGGCCGGGCCGAAGGTGAAGTGCGCCGCGTAGGGCGAGGGATTATCGTCGATGACGAAGTAGAGGCCCTTCACGCTGCCCTTGTCGGCGAGCGTCAGGCCGATCGGCACCAGGGCGGCGTCGAGGGCACGGGCGGGGGCGTCGATGGTCACGGCGCTCTCGCTGGCCTCAACCTTCCGGTCGCCGAAGATCGAAGTCTTGATCTCGGACCAGCGGGCGGCGCGCTCCTCGTCGGTATCGGTGGCGCCGGCCCGGACCGGAGCGGGCGCGAGCGCGAGGGCCGAGAGCGTCAGACTGAGGGCGAGCATCAGGCGTTTCATGGTCGTCTCCTTCCCGGAAGTCCCTCCGAAGCGTGCGGCGGTCATTCCCACTCGAGTTCCTGGTAGGCCTGGGTGACGTTGCGGCCGTTATAGGTGTCGAACAGGGCCCAGTTGTCCTTCTCGCCCTGCGCCACCGTCCGCACCGCGGCCTCGATCGGCACGCCGCCGGCCACCGCCTTGCGGGTCTCGTCGCGCAGCGCCGAGAGATAACGCGTGAGATCGGCCATCGTCGGCGCGAGGGCCACCCGCGTCGGGCCGTGGCCCGGCACGGCGTCGGTGGCGCCGGCCGCCTTCAGCCGCTCGATCTCCCTGAACCAGCCGAGCAGGCTGCCGTCGAGCGAGGGGATGCGGCCGACGAACAGAAGGTCGGCGGGAAACAGCAGCCCGCTGCCGGTATCGAGCATCGACAGGTCGCACGTCGTATGCGCGCTGCCGTGGGCGGTGAGCCGGAAGGTCCGGTCGCCGAGGTCGATCTCCGCGCCGTCCTTCACCTCCATCGTCGGGTAGACGACCTCGCCCGCCTTGTCCGCGCCGAGGATCTCGGCGAGGCGCTGGCGGTAGAACGCGCCCCGCGCATCGAGCGCACCGCGCAGACCCGCATGGCCGACGAAGGTCGGGTTGTCGCCGCGGAAGGCGGCGGCGCCGAAGACGTGGTCGGGATGCACGTGAGTGAGCATCACGTAACGGATCGGCTTGTCGGTGCGACGGGTGATCTCGCGGCGGAGCCACTGCCCGTCGGCGAGGCTGCCGCCGGATTCGGTGACGAGCACGCCGTCACGCCCGACGATGAAGCCGATATTGGCGATGCCGTCGGCGTTCTCGGGCGTCGCCTCAGCGTCGGGTCCGCGCCGGATGAAGACGCCCGGCGCGACCTCGTCCATCGACAGTGCGTCGGCCGCGAAGCCGGGACGCGGCAGGCAGCACAGGCACAAGCCACCGAACAGGGTCGCGCGGCGCGTGACCGAGGCGTTCACGGAGCGCCTCAAGCTGCGCCTCCGCCCGGTTCGAGACCCTGGCACGACCGTGCCGCCATCGACCGCTTCCTTCCGCCGTATTTATCGATATAGTGCAAACCATCTAGTAGGTAGATTTTTCGGCCGTCAAGTGCCACCCTCACCGAACGGCCGGTGCCGTCGCGATCACGTGATCGGCCGGAAAGGGACGGACCAGGACGAAACGGACCACACGGGACGGACGATGAGAGACACGCGCGCATCGCTCCTCAGCGAGGCCGAGATCCTGGTACGCGGCCGGGGCTATTCCGGCTTCAGCTACGCCGACCTCGCCGAGGCGGTCGGCATCCGCAAGGCGAGCATCCACCATCACTTCCGCACCAAGGAAGCGCTCGCCCAGGCGCTGATCGAGGCCTACGACGCGCGCTACGACGCGGCGCTCGACGAGATTTCGGGCGCGAGCCGTGACGGCGTCGCCCGGATCGAGGCCTATGGCCGGCTCTATCTCGGTGGGGTCGAGCAGGGGCTCGGCTGCCTGTGCGCGGCGCTCGCCGTCGAACTGGAGACCCTGCCCGAGGCTCTGCGCCGCGCCATCACCGCCTTCTTCGACAAGCACATCGCCTGGCTCGCCGGGGTGATCGAGGAGGGGCAGATCGACGGCAGCGTCCGTGCCGGCCTCGACCCGCAGGCCCATGCCCGGATGATCCTGGCGGCGCTGGAGGGCGCGCTTCTGTTGGAACGTTTCCTCGCCGGACCGGAAGGGTTTGGCCAGACATTGACAGCTTTGAGCGAGGGGCTGCGGCCGGCGCGGAAGTCCTGACAAGCTGCGGCGCAGGGAGCGCCCCGTGGACAGATTGGACGCCATCAACCGCCTTCGAGACAGCGCCGAGGCCGTGCGCACCTTGGGTGCCACATCGCTCTACCTGTTCGGCTCCACAGTGCGGGACGAGGCACGCCACGACAGCGACCTCGATCTCTTCATCGATTACGATCCCGCCAGCCGCTTCAACGCCTTCGACCTCATCGGCATCAAGCTTCTGCTGGAAGACCGGCTCGGGACCGCGATCGATATTACCACCCGCGATGGCCTGCACCCGCGGTTGCGGGACCGAATCGAAGCCTCGGCGCTCCGCGTGTTCTGATGACCCGGCGCGACGACCGCCACGCGCTGGACGACATGCTGGGCGCGCTCGATGGGATTGCTCAGGCAACCGGCGGACGAAGCTTCGAGGCCTTCTGCAGCGATTGGCTCCTGAAACACGGCGTGGAACGGGGCATCGAAATCATCTCGGAAGCGAGCCGCGCCGTCCCGGATGCCGTCAAGGCGTTACGGCCCGAAATTCCCTGGCACCAAGTGCGCGCCATCGGAAACATCCTACGGCACGAGTATCACGGTCTGTCCAATCCGATCCTCTGGAACGTCATCGTCGACGCGTTGCCGCGCCTACGAATCGCCGTCGAAGTGCTTCGGGCGCAGGCGGGCGACCTTCCATCCGACCCGGATGATACAATATGACAGCCTGACATTCGATCACCGCAACACGCTGCCTTAGGCCCTCCATGTCCGACGCCTCCCCCCTCGCCGCCTCGTCCCAGAAGATCCCGGTCACCGTGCTCACCGGCTATCTCGGGGCCGGCAAGACGACGCTGCTCAACCGCATCCTCACCGAACAGCACGGCAAGCGCTACGCCGTGATCGTCAACGAGTTCGGCGAGATCGGCATCGACAACGACCTCGTGGTCGGCGCGGACGAGGAAGTGTTCGAGATGAACAACGGCTGCGTCTGCTGCACCGTGCGCGGCGACCTGATCCGCATCATGGACGGGCTGGTGAAGCGCCGCGGCAAGTTCGACGCGATCATCGTCGAGACCACCGGGCTCGCCGACCCCGCTCCGGTCGCCCAGACCTTCTTCGTCGATCAGGATGTCGGTGAGGCCGCCCGCCTCGACGCGGTGGTGACCGTGGCGGACGCCAAGTGGCTCACCGACCGGCTCGCCGATGCGCCGGAGGCCAAGAACCAGATCGCGTTCGCCGACGTGATCCTGCTCAACAAGGCCGATCTCGTCTCCGCCGGTGACCTCGACCGGGTCGAGGGTCAGATCCGCGCGATCAATCCCTACGCCAAGGTCCACCGCACCGAGCGCTGCGCGATCCCGCTCGATCAGGTGCTCGACCGCAACGCCTTCGACCTCTCGCGCATCCTCGACGTCGAGCCCGACTTCCTGGAGGAAGGCCACCACCATCACCACGACGAGCAGATGCAGTCGGTCTCGGCCCGGATCGACGGCCCGGTCGACCCGGAGAAGTTCATGCCCTGGATCTCGAACCTGACCCAGGTTCAGGGACCGGACATCCTGCGCTGCAAGGGCATCGTCGCCTTCCCCGACGAGCCGAAGCGCTTCGTCTTTCAGGGCGTGCACATGATCCTCGACGGCGACGTCCAGGGGGAGTGGGGCGCCGACGAGCCGCGCGTCTCCCGGGTCGTGTTCATCGGCCGCAACCTCGATCCCGACGCGATCCGCGAAGGTTTTTACGCCTGCAAGGTCTGAGGAAGCGGCGCCCCGGGGCGAGCGCGCACACGAAAACGGGCCGCCCTCGCGGGCGGCCCTGTCTCGTCGTCGATGTCCGAGCTGGATTGCAGGCGGATGGAGCCCGGCGTCAGGGGTCGAGAAGAAGGCTCGCGGTGCCGCCCGCGGCGGTCGCCGGCCCGAGCGTTCCGATCATCCCGCAAGCCAACGCCCTCACCCTCTGCGCCCGACGATCATGGCCCTCCTCACCGATACCCTCTCGGCGAGCTGCGGCGCAGCGATCTCAGCGCCGAGAACCGGGGCCCGATCCGACGGAATCGGGCGCGGAGCCTCAGCAGCGGTAGCCGCCGGTGGTCTGGCCGTACTGCTTGACCGGGAAGTTCTGCTGGTTGGCGTTGCCTTCCGCGGCCGAGCTCATCGGGCAGGCCGCGTAGAACGGGCTGTCGTGGACGCCGAGGGGGGCGCTCCAGCCGGACGCCATCGGAACCGGGCGCGCGGAGAAGTCGCTATAGGCCAGCGCGGACGTAACGGGAGCGGCGCCAAGGAGAACAGCGGCAACGGCGGCGGCAATACGAGTCTTCATGCATTTCTCCAATTCTATTCTTAGAAAGTCCGGCTGACCGAACTTGGCTCGTCTTCGATGAATTGAATATGGGAAGCCATTGCCCGGAGCGACGTGCCGTGGCGCACCCGCGAGAACGGATTAAATCCACAGCCGCATGCTCGATCTCGTGCCGCAGCGTCCGGGCAATCCCGTTCGATCAGTATCGCGCCGGAAAACCAGGACGATGCAATGGAGGCGGCATCCGCCAGCCGTCGCAGCGGAACGTCGAACTCCGTCCGATCCCGACCGAACGACTTCGAGCTCATCGTCCGGCCCATTCCGCTTCCTGAAACGAACAGAGTCCGCCACCCCGGGGCCGTTGGTTAAAACGCAACCTTTCAGTGGTTCGATCGGGCCCGGTTGAGGGGTCCGCAATCCGGCCCGATGCCGCCTCGAGCGGCTTGGGCAGGTGGCGTGCGCGGCGCCCCGCGAGAGTTCGAGTTCGCCGATGTCCTTCACGACAGCCGCGCTGACGGGCGCCGCGCCCTCGCGGTGGGCCGCGGGAGCCTTGGGCCGCGTCCCCGCCCTGCGTGCGGTCCAGGCGCTGGCGACCGGCCTCCACGCGGCGTTCATCTTCTTCGCCTGCTTCGCCTTCTCGGACGCCTCGCCCTACGACCTCGTGGCGATCCCGACGATCGTGCTGTGGCTGGCCCTCGGCATCCGCCTGCACCGGGGGGCGGTGCCCCTCGTGCTCCTGCTCCTCGTCTACCTCGCGGCGATCGGCATCGCGCTGGTGCCCTACCTCAACGAGCCGCTCTCGGTGACGTGGACGGTGCAGCTCGCCTACCTCACGGTGACCTGCATCTTCTTCGCGATGCTCTATGCCGACGACACGCGGGCGCGCATCGAGGTCGCGCTCAAGGCCTATACGGCGAGCTGCGTGCTCTCGGCGGCCCTCGGCATCGTCGGCTACCTGCAGCTCCTCGGCATCGAGGACCTGTTCTACAAGTACGGCCGGGCCTCGGGCACCTTCCAGGATCCGAACGTGTTCGGCTCCTTCCTGACGCTCGGCGCGCTCTACCTGATCCACGGCCTCCTCTCGGGCTCGACCCGATGGCCGCTCCTGTCCCTGACCAGCCTCGTCGTCGTGATGGCGGGCATCTTCCTGTCCTTCTCCCGCGGATCCTGGGGCGGGACCGTGATCGCCGTCGCGGTGATGATCGGGGCGCTCTACGCGACGAGCCGCTCGCACGCCCTGCGGCGGCGGATCGTCACCCTCGGCCTCGTCACCGTCGGATTCGGCGCGGTCGCGCTCGCGGGGCTCCTCTCGATCGACAGCGTCGCCGAAACCTTCCGGACCCGCGCCGCGGTCACGCAGGATTACGACGAGGGCGAGACCGGCCGCTTCGGCAACCAGATCCGCGGCATGGGGATGATGCTGGAGGAGCCGCTCGGCCTGGGCCCCCTGCGCTGGCGCCAGATCTTCAACCTCGAGCCGCACAATTCCTACATCGGCAGCTTCGCCAACGGCGGCTGGCTCGCCGGGGCCACCTTCATCGCCCTAGTGGCGGCCACCGCCTTCGTCGGCTTCCGGCTGATGCTGCGCCCCTCGCCCTATCGGGCCTACGCGCAGATCGTGTTCCCCGCGCTGCTGATGTTCTTCCTCCAGGCGCTGCAGATCGACGTCGAGAAGTGGCGCCACGTCTACATGATGCTCGGCATGGTCTGGGCATTGGAGGCAGCCCGTCTGCGCACCCTGCACCCGAGCTTGACCCTCCCCCTCCCGCGGCGCATCGCAGGACATCCGGACGCCGCATCGCGGGCCGGGACGGGCGGCCCGCGTGAGGGTATGCTCGGTGGCGGACACGAGTCTTTCGGGAAGGTCGGGTCGTGACCACGGGATCGGCGAGTGAGGCCGAGCGTCTCGCAGCCCTGCACGCGCTGCGCATCCTGGACAGCGATCCGGAGGCGCAGTTCGACGCCGTGTGCCGGACGGCGCAACGCCTGTTCGGTGTTGCCGCGGCCTACATTTCCCTGGTCGATGCCGAGCGGCAATGGCTGAAGGCCTGCGCGGGCACCATGCCGGCGCAGACGCCGCGCAAGGACTCCTTCTGCAACCGGACGATCGAGCGGGATGCGATGCTCGTCGTGCCCGACGCCCGCCGCGACCCGCGCTTTTCCGGCCTCGGGATCGTCACCGGTCCGCCCCACGTCGTGTTCTATGCCGGCGCGCCGCTGACCCTGCGGCCGGGCGTACGGCTCGGTTCCCTCTGCCTGATCGATCCGCAGCCGCGCGACTTCACGCCGGAGGACGAGGCGGCCCTGCACGACCTCGCCGAGATCGTGGCGGCGCAGATGCGGCTGCGGCGCGACAACCTCGCCTTCGCCAGCGAGCGGGCGCTGCGCCAGATCCATGAGAGCACCATCCGTGCCCAAGGCGTGGAGATCGAGCGGCGAGCGAGCGCCAACTCGCTCCTGACCATGGCCGAGCAGATCGCCCAGGTCGGCCATTGGCGTGTCAATTTCATCAACGGCCACCCGATCTACTCCGAGAGCCTCCTGCGCATCGCCGGCCTCGACCCAGCGGTGGCGGTGACCCACCATCCCAGCCTCGCCCAATTGTGCCATCCCGCCGATCGCGCCCGCGTCGAGGCCGTGATCGCCGCCGCGATCGCGGGCAGCCGCGATTTCGAGTTCGAGGCGCGGTTCGCGCGGCCGGACGGAACGGTCCGCGACGTGATGGTGCGGGGCACCTGCAAGACCGACGAGGCGGGCCGGACGATCGGGCTGTTCGGCATCCTCATGGACGTGACCGACCGGCTGCGGATCCAGGCGGAGATGCGCCGCAGCGAGATGCGCTACCGCGGCCTCGCGGATGCCCTTCCGCTGCTGGTCTGGACCATCGATCCGGCCAGCGGCGAAGCGACCTACGTCAACACGCGCTTCGAGGATTACTACGGACCGATCGGCGCCTCGCGGCTGCAGCGGCTCGCCCGCAACCATCCCGACGACGCTGCGGCCATGGAGGCGGCGTGGCAGGCGGCGCAGGCCAGCGGCGAGGGTTACGACGGCCAGTGGCGCCTCAAGGCACACGACGGATCCTACCGCTGGCACAAGCTGTCGCTCACCCCGATCCGCAACGCCGCCGACCCGGCCGAGGTAACGGAGTGGATCGGCACCGCGCTCGACATCGACGAGATCGTTTCCGCGCGGCTCGCCGTGGAAGATACGAGCCGCCTGCTCGGCATCGCCCTGGAGGGAGCGGAGGCCGGGACCTTCGACTGGAACCTGCGCACCGGCATCACCGTGCTGTCGCCGGAGAGCGTGCGCCTCTACGGCCTGCCGGAAACCGGCGAGTCGCGCGCCCTGTCGCCGACGGAATGGACCGCGACCATCCATCCCGACGACGTCGTCGAGGCCTGGAACCGGATCCATCACGCCGTCGATACCCGGACCCGCTTCACGGCGGAGTACCGGGTCGGCGGGCGCTGGCTCTATACGTCAGGCCGCACCCTCTACGACGGGGACGGGCGCCCCTACCGGATGCTCGGGCTGCATCTCGACATCACCGAGCGAAAGGCGGCCGAGGCGGCCCTGCGGGCGGCCACTGCCGAGGCCCGTGCCGCCACCGTGGAGGCCGAGAGGGCGAGCGCGGCCAAGAGCGAGTTCCTCGCGGCCATGAGCCACGAGATCCGCACGCCGCTCAACGGCATCCTCGGTTATGCCGACCTGCTGCTCGATCGGCCCGACCGCGAGCCGGAGGATCGGCGCCGCCTGGAACTGATCCGCGTCTCGGGCGAGGCGCTTCTCACCGTCGTCAACGACGTCCTCGACGTCTCCAAGATCGAGGCCGGCCAGCTCGAACTCGACCCGATTCCCTTCGCCCTCGGCAAGCTGATCGAGGACACCGTCGCGATCGTGCGCGGCAGCGCCCTGAAGAGCGCGCTCACCGTCGAGGCGCGGATCGATCCCGACCTGCCCGCGAGCGTGATCGGCGACGCGAACCGCCTGCGGCAGGTGCTGTTCAACCTGCTCAACAACGCGGTCAAGTTCACGCCGGCCGGCTCCGTCACCCTCACCGTCCGCTACGAGGGTTCCGTCTCCGGCCCCGACGGCGGCCCCGCGGAAGCCCTGCGCTTCGAGATCCGCGACACCGGCATCGGCATCGCGCCCTCGCAGCGGCACCGGCTGTTCAAGCCGTTCAGTCAGGTCGACGGATCGATCAGCCGGCGCTTCGGCGGATCGGGCCTCGGCCTCGCGATCTGCCACCGCCTCGTCACCATGATGGGGGGCGATATCGGGGTCGAGAGCCGGGAGGGCATCGGCTCGACCTTCTGGTTCAGCCTCGCCCTCCCCCGCGGCGCCACCCCGCCCGCCGCCGAGGCCGCCGCCGCCCCGCGCCGCCCGGAGGCCGCGCCGGCGGCTCGCCTCCTGCTCGTGGAGGACGTGGCGATCAACCAGACGCTGGCCCGCGCCGTGCTGGAAGCGCAGGGCTACCGCGTCGATGTGGCGGGCGACGGGCACGCGGCGCTCGCCGCCGTCGAGGCCGCCTACGGCCCGCAGGCCGGCGCCGACCCTTACGCCGTCGTGCTGATGGACGTGCAGATGCCGGGGATGGACGGCCTCACGGCCACGCGGCGGATCCGCGCCATGGCGGGCCCCGCCGCCCGCCTGCCGATCGTGGCGATGACGGCCAACGTCCTCGACGGGCAGGTGCAGGAACTGATCGCGGCGGGCATGGACGACCATGTCGGCAAACCCTTCAAGCGCGCCCAGCTCAGCGCCGTGATCGAGCGCTGGCGGGCCGTCGGCGCGGAGCGGGAACGCGCGGGCGCCGCGCCGGCCGAGCCTCCTCGGCACGATGACGGGAAGCGCGGGTTTCGTCCCGAGCCCGTCGTTCGGGCCGAGACCCGCGGCGGGCCGGTGCTCGACCGCGCCGCCTTCGCCGCCGTGCAGGACACGATGGGCCGCGAGCGCGTGCTGTCGCTCCTCTCCCTGCTCGAACTGGATCTCGAACTGCGCTTCCTTCCCGAGGGCGCCGAGCCGAACCGGACCGATTTCGACCGGGAGCAGCTCGCCTACGACGCCCATGCCATGGTCGCCGCGGCCGGCGCTCTCGGCTTCGTCGCCCTGTCCGACCTGTGCCGCGAGATCGAGGCGGCCTGCCGTGACGGCGGCGACCTTCCGGCCCTGATCCAGCGCCTCGTGACGCTGCGCCTGGACACGCTCGGGACGATCCGGGCGCTGAGGGCGGCATGAGGCCGGCCGGCTCCTTGCGGCTTTGCTCGAACGAGCTATGTTGTTGCTCGAAGGAGCAGCAATGTCGGATACGAGAGCAGATGTCCCGTTCAAGCGCAGGAAGCCGCAGGCCGCTGGCCTCCGTTCCGCTTCCCATCCCTTTGCCTATCTCGACCTCTACCGCGCCTCGCCCTTCGACCGCATCGAGGTCATCAAGGCCGGCGTTCCGGCCAAGTCGGTCAAGGGCTTCATCACCGCGCTGCGCCTCGACCAGCAGGTGATGTTCGATGCCCTCAATCTGAAAACGGCCACGGTCAATAAGAAGGCGGCACGGAACGAGGTCCTCTCGGCCGAGGACAGTGAGCGGGTCGTCGGGCTGGCGAAGCTCGTCGGACAGCTCGAAGCGATGATCGAGGAAGCCGGAGAGGGAAAGGATTTCGATGCGCCGGCATGGCTGTCGCGCTGGCTGCGCGAGCCCCTGCCGGCCCTGGGCGGCGGCAAACCGCTCGACCTCCTCGACACCATGGAAGGACAGGCTCTGGTTTCGCGCGCGCTGGCGCAGATCCAGAGCGGAGCCTATGCGTGAGCCAATCCCTCTGGCGGATCGGCACCGATGCCAGGACCTACACCGCCGACGACCTGTCGGGGACTGGGGCCAAGCTCTCCGGTGGCCGGTGGAATGCCGTCGGGGTCGCCGTGGTCTACGCGGCGGGCAACCGCGCCCTCGCCTGCCTCGAAACCTTCGTCCATCTCAATGCCGGCGGCCTGCCATTGAATCGATATCTCGTCGAGATCGCGGTGCCGGATGACGTCTGGGCGGCGGCCGAGGTCGCGACGCCGGACAGGCTGCCCGTGGGATGGGATGCCGAGCCGGCGGGCCTCGTTAGCCTGACCTTCGGCACGGACTGGGCGAACGGCAACCGGTCGGCTCTCCTGCTGGTCCCCTCCGTCATCGTGCCGGAGGAGCACAACGCCCTCATCAATCCCACTCATCCCGATGCTGCCAGGATCACGGCCCGAAAGGTCCGCAGGTGGTTGTACGACCCGCGCCTCGACCGCGACCGGCTTCCCTTCGCGTGAGGGGCATCGCTCCGCCCGCACCGGACGCGTCTTGAGATCGCCGCCCCGCCGCGCCACCTGACAGCCGTCCCGCTTCCCCGAGAAGCCCGCCGCCAGAGCCCGCCTTGCCGCCCCTCTTCGACTACGCCGCGCAAGCGGGTTCCGCGATCAAGGCCTTCGCGGAAGCCTCCAGCGATCTGCTGATCCAGCCGACTCTGCGCCTCGGCGTCACCGGGCTGGCCCGCTCGGGCAAGACGGTGTTCACCACCGCGCTGATCCACCATCTCGTCGAGGGCCACGCCCTGCCCGCCTTCGAGCCGGCCCAGGCCGGGCGCCTGCGCCGGGCCCGGCTCGTGCCCCAGCCCGACGACGACGTGCCGCGCTTTCCCTTCGAGGAGAACTTTTCCGCGCTCACCGAGGCCCGGCGCTGGCCCGGCTCGACCGACCGGATCAGCCAGTTCCGCCTGGAGATCGAGTACGAGCGCTCGGGCGGCTGGCGCTCGGGCCCGGCGACGCTGATGCTCGACGTGGTGGACTATCCCGGCGAGTGGCTGCTCGATCTGGCGCTCGTCGATCAGAGCTACGTGGCGTGGTCGCGCGCGACCATCGCCGGCACCCGCCGGACCGGCCGCGCCGAGATCGCCGCGCCGTGGCTCGCGCTGATGCGGGACCTCGACCCGGCCGCCCCCCTCGACGAGGTGCTGGCCGAGCGCGCCGCCAACGCCTTCAAGGCCTACCTCGCCGCGCTCCGCGCCGGTGCGGAATCAGTAGCCACGACGCCGCCGGGGCGCTTCCTGATGCCCGGGGATCTGGCCGGCTCGCCGATGCTGACCTTCGCCCCCCTCGACCGGCTGGAGGAGAGCCAGGTTCCCGGCAGCCTCGGCGCGCTGATGGAGCGGCGGTTCGAAGCCTACAAGAGCAAGGTGGTGGAGCCGTTCTTCCGCGAGCACTTCCAGCGGGTCGATCGGCAGATCGTGCTGGTGGACGTGCTCTCGGCGGTCGATTCCGGCCCGGCGGCGCTCGCCGAGCTGGAGGAAGCGCTCGACGCGGTGCTGCTCGCCTTCCGGATCGGGCGCAACAGCCTGCTCTCGCGCTTCTTCGCGCCGCGGGCCGACCGGATCATGTTCGCCGCGACCAAGGCCGACCATCTCCACCAGTCGAGCCACGACCGGCTCGACGCGCTGCTGCGCCTGCTCGTGTCGCGGGCGATGCGCCGCACCGAGGCCGCCGGCGCGCGGGTCGGCACCGTGGCGCTCGCCTCCGTGCGCGCCACCCGCGAGACCACGGTGCATGATGGCGGCGAGGTCCTGCGCGCCGTCTCCGGCACGCCGGAGGCGGGCGAGCATGTCGGCGACGAGACCTTCGACGGCGTATCCGAGGCCGCGGTGTTTCCCGGAGAGCTGCCCGCCGACCCGCAGGCGGTGCTCGACGGGGCGATCCCGCCCGGCTCCTTCCGCTTCCCGCGCTTCCGCCCGCCGCCGGTCAAGCCCGACGCGCTCGGGCGGCCGGGCCACCTGCCGCAGATCCGGCTCGACCGGGCCATGCAGTTCCTGATCGGGGATCGGCTGACGTGACCAACCCGCAGCGCCCGCGCGCCTTCCGCATTCCCTCCGCCGACGCGCCTGCGCCGGAGGCCGCCACCGCCGAGGCTCCGCCCCCGCCGCGGCCGGAGGTGCGCTTCGTCGATGAACCCTACGAGATCGTGGACGCCGCCGACGGCGTGGCGGTGCCCGTGGCGCCCAAGCGCCGGGCGCCGTGGCTGTCGATCCTGTTCAGCGCGCTCGGCGGTCTCGTCACCATCGCGGTCGGCCTCTCGGTGGAGCGGCTGATCACCGACCTGTTCGCCACCGCGCCTTGGCTCGGCTGGGTCGCGCTGGTGCTGCTGCTCATCGCCGTGATCGCGCTCGCGGCCATCGTCGCCCGCGAGGCGCTGGGCGTCTGGCGCGAGCGCAAGATCGAGGCTTTGCGCGAGCGGGCGCTGACCGCGCTCTCGACCCGCGACCACACGGCGGCCCAGGGCGTGGTGCAGGAACTGCGGGGCTTCTACGCCGACCGGCCGGCACTGGCCGGCGGCTTGCGCCGCCTCGACGCCGTGGGCGACGCGATCCTCGACGTGGACGACCGGCTGGCGCTGGCCGAGGGCGAGCTGTTGGCATCCCTCGACCGGCAGGCCAAGGCGGCCATCGCCCAGGCCGCGAGCCAGGTCTCGGCCGTCACCGCGCTCAGCCCGCGGGCGATCGTCGATGTCGCCTTCGTGGTGTTCTCCGCCGCCCGGCTGCTGCGCCGGATCGCGGCGATCTACGGCGGGCGGCCCGGTCTGCTCGGCTTCCTCCGGCTCGCCCGGGCGGCGCTCGCGCATCTCACCGTCACCGGCGGCATGGCGGTGGGCGAGGGCATGCTGCACCAAGTGCTCGGCCTCGGTCTCGCCGCCCGCGTCTCGGCCAAGCTCGGCGAGGGCGTGCTCAACGGCTTGATGACCGCGCGCTTCGGCCTCGCGGCGCTCGCCGTGTGCCGGCCCCTCCCCTTCGTTCGGGCCACACCGCCGACGGTCAACGACGTGGCCGGTCAGCTCTTCCGGGGAAGCGACGACAAGGAGTAGCGGGATCCCGAAGGGATCGTCCCCTTGGCGGGGATCAGGGTGGCGCCCAGACAGAAGAAGCTCCCGGGCCGAACGGCCCGGGAGCTTCTTTTCCTTGCGGCTGGCGTGCGGCGATCAGCAGTCGTCGCCGCCCTTCTTGTCGCCGAGCTTCTGGTCGTGACCGGCGGCGTTCATCGCGCCGACCGTGCCCGGAGCCGCCGGCTGGTCGCCACCGGCGGTGTTCTTGGCCGAAGAGGTCTGGTCCGAACCCGGCTTGTTGCCGACGCCCTGGCCGGCGCCGACATTGTTCATCGCGCCCACGGTGCCCGGGGAGGCCGGCTGCTGACCGCCGGCAAGGTTCTTCGAACCCGCGTCGGCGCCGCTGCCGGTGCTGCTGTTCGCGGCGGTCGAATCGCTCGGGGCCTTGGCGTTGGTGCTGCCGGTGTTGCACGGAGCGGCGAGCGCGGAGCCGGCGATGAAGGCGAAAGCGGTGGCGGTGGCGATGGTCTTCGTGAGCGTCACGTGTGCGTCCCTCCGAATTTGTCCGATCGGCTGTGCCGGCCGGTCTGCCCGAGGAAAGCAATTAAGGAAAATTAAGTTCCCGATTTATCCTGCATCAAAGAATCTTTTTAGGACTGCACTTCCCTACATTCGATAGAAATCGGCCCAAGCTCCTGATATAAAATACACTCTTCCACCGCCGCCCGATCGCGTCCGCCGGTCAGAGCGGCGCGAGGAATCCGGCCAGCCGCATCAGCCCCTCCGGCCACGGCCCGTGCCCGCTCGCGACGTTGATGTGGCCGGCCTCGCCCGCATCCACCAGCGCCGAGCCCCAGGCATAGGCGTAATCCTCCGCCCGCTCGTAGCGGCAATGCGGGTCGGTGCGGCTCGCCACCAGCAACGAGGGGAAGGGCAGCGGGTCGCGCGGCACCGGCGCGAAGGCGCGCACGCTCTCGGGCAGGTCGGCGCCCGCCTCGATGTCAGGGAAGGCGACAAGCAGGGCCCCGCGCACGACGCCCTCGGGGAAACGCGGCGCGGCCTCCACCGCCGCGACGACGCCGAGACTGTGGGCGATGAGGATCACCGGCCGGGTCGCCGCCTCGACCGCCTCGACGACGCGGCTGCGCCACGCCTCCGGGTCGGGTCGATGCCAGTCGTCCTGCGCAACGATCCGCGCGGTCTTGAGGCGGGCCGCCCAGCGCGCCTGCCAGTGCTCTTCCTCGGAGCCGGCATAGCCGGGCAGGATCAGGATGTCGCAATTGGCAGTCTTCATCGAAGTCTTCTCGGAAGGGCGTCCCTACGCAACGGGCGGCGGCCCGCCCGGCTCCACCGGCAGCGTCACGCGAGCCAGTCGGGCAGGCGGTCGAGGCCGATCAGGTCGTCGTAGCTCGGGCGCGGGCGCACGACCGCCGAGCGGTCGCCGGTCACCAGCACCTCGGGCACGAGACGGCGGCTGTTGTAGGTGCCGGCCTGGACCGCACCGTAGGCCCCCGCGCTCATCACCGCGATCAGATCCCCCGGCCCGACCGCCGGCATCTCGCGACCGAGCGCGAGATAATCGCCGCTCTCGCAGACCGGGCCGACCACGTCCGCCGTCAGCCGCGGCGTGTCGGGGACAGGCTCGCGCAGGGGCCGCAGGGCGTGGAAGGCGTCGTAGAGCGTTGGACGGATCAGGTCGTTCATCGCCCCATCGACGATGACGAAGGTCTTTTCCTCCGTCGGCTTCACGTAGATCACCCGGGTGACGAGGATGCCGGCATTGCCCGCGATCATCCGCCCGATCTCGAAGACCGGCCTCAGGCCCAGCGGCCGGAAATGGGGGCGCAGGATCTCGGCGAGCGCCGCCGGATCCGGCGGGGGGGCGTTGTCGTCGCGATAGGGGATGCCCAGCCCGCCGCCGAAATCGACGTGGTGCAGCCGGTGTCCGTCGGCGAGGAGGTCGCGGGCGAGTTCGCAGAGCAGCCGTGCGGCGTTGTCGAACGGGGTCAGGTCCGTGATCTGGCTGCCGATATGCGCGTCGACGCCGACGATCTCGAGGCCCGGCAGCCGGGCCGCCCCGGCATAGACCTCGCGGGCGCGGGAGATCGGGATGCCGAACTTGTTCTCGGACTTGCCCGTCGAGATCTTGGCATGCGTGCGTGCATCGACGTCCGGGTTCACGCGGATCGAGACCGGCGCCCTCTGCCCCCGCGAGGCGGCGACCTCGGACAGGGCGGCGAGTTCGGGCTCGCTCTCGACGTTGAAGCAGAGGATGTTCGCGTCGAGCGCGGCGGCCATCTCCGCGCGGGTCTTGCCGACGCCGGAGAAGACGATGCGGCTGCCCGGCACGCCCGCGGCCAATGCGCGGCGCAACTCGCCCTCGGAGACGATGTCCATGCCCGCGCCCTGGCGGGCGAGGGTGGCGAGCACGGCCTGGTTCGAATTGGCCTTCATGGCGAAGCACACCAGCGCGTCGTCGCCGGCGAAGGCTTGAGCGAAGACGCGGTAGTGCCGCTCCAGGGTGGCGGTGCTGTAGCAGTAGAACGGTGTGCCGACCGCGTCCGCCAGTGCCGTCAGATCGACGTCCTCGGCGTGGAGTCGCCCGTCCCGATAGTGGAAGTGGTGCATGTCAGGATCATCCGCCGCGCGGAAAAGGGGGCCGGCACGCCCGAATGCCCCTGTGCGCGGTGCGCTGTCTACCGCGAACCGGGCCTCCGGCGCACCTTCGGCCGCGGCATCAGGACAGCCCGGGCGGCCGCTACAGCAGCGGATCGAGGATGAACGGCTCCTTGGGGACCCTGTAGCCGCGCTTCGATCCGCGGGAGGTCGTGACCGGAACGCCGTCGCCGCCCGCCGGGATCGCCGCGGCGCTCAGCTCGTCGCCCGCCTGGACGGCCTCCGGATCGGGAGCCGCGCCGCGATCCCCCACGGAGACCGTGCTGCCCGGCAGGCTGCGCGCCGAGGCCGGCACGCCGGGCCGCGTGCTCGTCGGAGCGGTCTCGGACAGGGCGGCGCCCGGCGGTTCCAGGCTGCCGCGCCGGCCGCAGGCCGTGCAGGCCAGGACGAGGCCGAGCGCGATCAGGATCGAGAGGCGGGCGGAGCGGGCAGGCATCGGATTTCCGGCGGTCTTTCCGGCAGGACGGCGCGAGCTTAGCCGTTGGAGCCTCATCCCGAAAGATGGCCACCGGCATCGCGGGCGGGACGATGCCGGCTCGAGGCCGGCCCCGCCCCGAGCCGGCGGCGCGACCTCAGCTCTTCTTGTTGCCGCGCGGAGCGTCCTTCGGCGGCGTGTAGGCGTCGATCGCCCGGCGGCAGTTCTCGGAGAGCTTGGACCAGTTGGTCTTGAAGCACTGATCGGTCGCCGGATCGTCCGGGTCGAGGTTGCCGCAATAGCTCAGGTAATCGCCGGTGCAGTACTTCTTGAGCGTCTCGTTGCCGCGCTTCGACTGCTGCGCCTGCGCCGGAGCGGCCAGCAGGGCGGCCGCGCCCGTCAATGCGAGAACCAGAGGCGTCAGCTTCAAGGCCATGATGTTCGCTCGATCGCGGTTCGAAGGGAAGGGTTCGTGCGAGGAGATCCGGGCGCGATGATGCTCCCGCATGTCCGAAACAAGGCGGGTCCGGGGCAAACGCAAGGTGGTTCGGTGCTTACGGGCTCGTGCGGAGCATCGCAAGGGAGGCCGGCACGATAGGCGGCGGGCCCGCCCCGCGCAGTGCGTTTCGGCTCCTGGCGTTTCGGCTCCTGGCGTTTCAGCTCTCGGCGAGGGCCGGGGAGGCGACGGGGAAGCTTCCGGTCTGGGGCAGACGGTCGCGCCGGGCCAGGGCGTCGGCAACCTCATTGATGCGGCGGCGCAGCTCGGCGGTGTCGTCGCTCCCGGGCGCGGCCTGGGCGGCCCGGGCGGCCGCCAGTTCCGCGCGCAGCCTCTCGACCTCGGCCTCGATCCCGGGGCGGGCGAGCACGGCCCCGCCCGCTTCGTCCGCGGCCGGGGCGGCGCCCGCCTGCGCCCGGCGCGCCGCCTTGAGATCGTCGAGGACGGCGCGGTGGGCCTCCTCAAGGGCGTGAAGGGTGGCGAGCCCCGTCTCGCCCTCGGCGCGGGCCTTGGCCAGATCCTGGTCGAGCCCGGCGATGCGCTCGAGGGCGCGGGCCACATCCGCCTCGCTGAGGATCCGGGCGGCGACCGCCGCCTCGGCCTCCATGGTGCGGGCCCCGATGGCGGCCATGTCGGCATGGCGCCGGGCGGCGATGGTCTCGGCCTTCCGCTCCAATCGGCGCTGCACCACGGCGAATTCCGCCCGGAGGTGGTCGCGCTCGGCCACGACCTCCGACACGCTCACCGGCAGGGTCGCCTCGATCCGCCGCCGGGCCAGGCGGCCGGCGCGGGCGTTCACGGTCGGCAGGATCGTCAGGGCGCACAGGCTCGCCAGGAGGAAGCCGAGCCCGAAGATCATCACGGTCTCGATCACGAACGGGCCCTCACGCCGCCTCGGCCAGCAGATCCGGCCGCTGCGTCTTTTGCCCGTCTTGCCCGCGGGGAGGCAAGCGGGCTGTCCTCTCCCCGGCCTCAAAGACCGAGACCGCCTCCGCGGCCATTCGTCAACCCTTCCGGCTTTCGCTGCGCTCGATGCCTCGGCCGCGACCCGCGCCGGGGGCGCTGCGCGCCCGGTCTCTGCTCCCCGAGCGAAGGAGCGGGGCAGCCGGGCCAAGCAGCCGCTCAGGCCGCCCGGAAGAAAGCTAGAACGGGTTCCAGGTCGGGCGGCCGGTGAACTTCAGGTAGCCGACATTGATGCCGAGCCGGGCGCCGACGCCGGAGCGGATCGGCACCACGATGATGCCGCCGTCGGTCACGGCGGTCATGCCGAAGCCGCCGATGAAGTAGGCCGAGCCGTCGACGCCGCCGAAGCGGCGGTAGAGGTCGCGCACGGCGGGCAGGTTGTAGACGAGCATCATCGTGCGCGCGCCGTCGCCGCCGACGTCGAAGCCCAGCGTCGGGCCCTGCCAGTAGATCCGGCGCTGCCCGGCATTGCGGGTGTAGAGCGTGCCCTCGCCGAAGCGCAGGCCGCCGACGATGGCGCCGGACGCCTCCTGGCCGAGGATGTAGCCGTTGGGCTCGCCCCAGCGGCGGGTCGCCTCCTCGACGGTCAGGGCAAGGCCGCGCGACACGCTGCCGAAGAAGCGGTGCCCGTTCTCGACCACCTCGGAGGCGCGGAACGAGTCCGGACGCACGCCGTCGTCCTGATAGGCCAGGGCGGGGACGGCGCTCGCGAGAAGTCCGCCGGAGAGCCCGGCGGAGAGCCCGAGCAGGGCGGCGCGGCGGGTCGTCGCCGTGCGGATGGGATCGTGCGGCATGTCGGTCTCCCTACCGGCTCCCCCGTCGCTCGCCGCAGCCCGCCCATCGCCGGGCGGGGGCCTCCGTGACCGGAAGCCGTCGGATCGAGGCACGCAGGGAGCGCGCAGTCTCGCGACCGATCAAGTCAAGATTGGGTTAACGGGTGGTTAAGCGCCCGGAACCGGATCCGGCGGGGAGACCGCCTCACCCGCACGGCGCCGGTCGAAATAGGATACGGCGCTCTCGCGCGGCAGGTCGAGCGCGTCGCGGTAGGCCGCGGAGGCGAGCGCGGCGAAGGGGCCGTTGCGGTAGAAGCGGGTATGGTGGCCGTAGGTGATCGTGTCGCCCCCCGGCCCGACGACCCGCCCGCCGGCCATGGTCAGCACGTGGTCGCCGGCGGCGGTGTCCCACTCCATGGTGGGAACGCAGCGCACGTAGATGTCCGCCTCGCCCGCCGCGATCAGACCGAACTTGAGGGCCGAGGAGGTGACCCGCCGTTCGCCGATGGGCATCCGCTCCAGGCAGGCATCGGTGTCGCTGTCGCCGTGCAGGCGGCTGACGAGAGCCACGAGGCCCTCGGCGGGCGCCGCGCGCACATGCACCGCCCGGAACGGGCCCGGCCGGCCCTCGCGGATCGGCGCCTCGCGGGCGGTGGTGCCCGCCGCCCAGACCCGGCCGAGGCCCGGCGCCGCCAGCGCGGCGGCGATCGGGCGGTCCCCCTGAACAAGGCCGATATTGACGCAGTACTGCTCGTTGCCGGCCAGGAAGTCGCGGGTCCCGTCGAGGGGATCGACGAGGAAGAACAGGGGTGCGGGCCGCGCGGTGCAGGAGGTCTCCTCGGCGATCACCGGGATGCCGGGAAAGGCCTGCGCCAGCGCGGCGAGGATCAGCTCCTCGGAGCGGGTATCGGCGAGGCTCGCGGGCGAGCCGTCCGGCTTGATCACGTGCGGGCAGTCGCCGCCGTGATAGCCCCGCAGGATCCGCCCCGCCTCGCAGGCAATCCCGGCGAGCCGGTCCGCGATGGCGTCGCGCAGCGAGGCCGGAACGGGTGCCGTCAGGACCGCCGATGGAGCGGCCGGATGGGGGGCGGGGGCAGTCATCGCAATGTCATCAATGAACGAACGGGACTTGTCGATCCGACATGTGTCCGAATTGGGTACGCAAGCCTGCGTGAGCCGGATTCTATGCCCTAAGGTCGCGGCGGATTCGGAACATCCGTGCCGACGCTCCGGACCGGCGACGGCGGCGGACCGCTCCGCGCGGCTTTCCAAAGCGGTCGCCGGTGACTATTCGCTTGCCCCATCCGGTGTTGGCCGCATCCGGGGGGCGGGCTGCCCGACCGGCCGGCAGCACCTCGCGACACCTCTTTGCGACACCACTTTCGACAGCCGGGAACGGAGCGCAGTATGAGCGGTACCAATAGCCTCACCCTCGACGCCCTCGACCTCTCGGCGCTGCTGTGCTCGCGCGTGTGCCACGATGTGATCAGCCCGATCGGCGCGATCGTGAACGGCCTGGAAGTGCTCGAGGACGACAACGATCCCTCGATGCGCGAATTCGCCCTCGAACTGATCCGCAAGAGCGCGCGCACCGCCTCGGCCCGCGTGCAGTTCGCCCGCATCGCCTTCGGCGCGGCGGGCTCGGCCGGCGCCTCGATCGATCTGGCCGACGCCGAGAAGGTGTCCCGGGCGATGTTCGCCGACGAGAAGACGCAGATCGCCTGGAGCGCGCCCCAGGCCCTGTTCCCGAAGAACAAGGTCAAGCTCCTGCTCAACCTCGTGGTGATCGCGTCGAGCGCGATCCCCCGGGGCGGTCTGATCAACGTGGCCGTGACCGGCGACGGCGACGCCCCGCGCTTCGTGCTGCGCGCCAAGGGCAGCCACGCGCGCATCCCGCCCCATGTCGAGGCGCTGATCGCCGGCACGCCCGAGGGCGGCAGCGTCGATGCCCACGGCATCCTGCCCTTCTATGCCGGCCTCGTCGCCCGCGCGGCCGCGATGGACGTGCGCTTCACGATTCAAGGCGATGAGGTGACGGTCACCGCCACGCCCACCGAGGCCGCCGTGGGACTGCCGGGCGCCCCTGCCCCGAGCCTCGAGAACGAGCGTCCCTCCGACAGCGCCCCGCCGGACACCCAGCTCGCCTGAGGCGCGTCGGCCCCTGGAAACCACGCGGCGGAAAGCGGGCAGCGCCCGGGCACAAATTCTTCCGGCTTCTTTCTAAAAACAATTGTGAAGCCGGGCCCGCCCTCAACGCTTCACTAACTTTCCAAGGCGAGAGTGCTCGTCGCACGTCCCTTAGTGCGCGTAGACGAGTACCCCCCATGGACGATCTGCTTCGCGAGTTTCTGGTCGAGAGCGCCGAGCATCTGGACACGGTCGATGCGGAGCTTGTCCGTTTCGAGCAGGACCCCAATAACCAGCAGATCCTGCGCAACATTTTTCGGCTCGTCCACACCATCAAGGGCACCTGCGGCTTCCTCGGCCTGCCGCGGCTGGAGGCGCTGGCCCACGCCGCCGAGACCCTGATGGGGCGCTTCCGCGACGGCTATCCCGTCAGCGGCGCCTCGGTCACGCTGATCCTCGCCACCCTCGACCGGCTCAAGGCGATTCTCGCCGACCTCGAGGCCACCGGCTCCGAGCCGGCCGGCGCCGATGCCGACCTGATCGGTGCCCTCGAGCAGATGGCCTCCGAGGAGGCTCCTGCCGCCGCCGCTCCGCCGCCCCCGCCCGAACTGCCGCCGATCGTCGAGCGGGAGCTCAAGCCCGGCGAAGTCTCGCTGGAGGATCTGGAGCGCGCCTTCATGGAGGCGCCCGGCCCCGACGACTTCCCCGCCGCGCCGGCGATCGAAGCCCCTGCGCCCGTCCTCGAAGCGCCGGCGCCGACCTTCGAGAGCGCGCCCGAGCCGGCAGCGCCGGTCCAGGCCGCCGAGCGTCCCGCCGCCGCGCCCTCAGCGCCCGCGGCCGAGGGCGGCGAGAGCGCCGTGGCCGCCAAGGTGCAGACGATCCGCGTCAACGTCGACACCATCGAGCACCTGATGACGATGGTCTCGGAACTGGTGCTGACCCGCAACCAGCTCCTCGAGATCGCCCGGCGTCACGAGGATTCCGGCTACAAGGTCCCGCTGCAGCGCCTCAGCCACGTCACCGCCGAGCTGCAGGAAGGCGTGATGAAGACGCGCATGCAGCCGATCGGCAATGCGTGGCAGAAGCTGCCGCGCGTCGTGCGCGACCTCTCGGCCGAACTCGGCAAGGGCATCGACCTCGTGATGTCCGGCGCCGAGACCGAACTCGACCGGCAGGTGCTCGACGTCATCAAGGACCCGCTCACCCACATGGTGCGCAACTCGGCCGACCACGGCATCGAGGCCACCAACGAGCGTCTCAAGGCCGGCAAGCCGGCCCGCGGCACGATCCGCCTCTCGGCCTATCACGAGGGCGGCACGATCACGATCGAGATCGCCGACGACGGCAAGGGCCTCGACCTCGCCGCGATCCGCAAGAAGGCGGTCGAGCGCAACCTCGCCCCCGCGGCCGATGTCGAGCGGATGACCGACGCGCAGGTCGCGAAGTTCATCTTCCATGCCGGCTTCTCCACCGCCAAGGCGGTGACCTCGGTCTCCGGCCGCGGCGTCGGCATGGACGTCGTCAAGACCAACATCGAAACCATCGGCGGCGTGGTCGATATCGCGACCGAACTCGGCCGCGGCACGACCTTCACCATCAAGATCCCCCTGACGCTGGCCATCGTCTCGGCGCTCATCGTCAAGGCGGGCGAGCAGCGCTACGCCGTGCCGCAGATCGCGGTGCTCGAACTGGTCCGGGTCGATCCCAAGGGCGAGAACAAGAGCACGAACTCGATCGAGCGCATCCACGGCGCGCCGGTGCTGCGGCTGCGCGAGCGGCTCCTGCCGATCGTCACCCTCGAGGGGCTGATGCGCGGGCAGGCGACCGTCGAGGAGGGCGAGCTCGTCGAGTCGGGCTTCGTGGTGGTGGCCCAGGTCGGCCGGCAGCGCTTCGGCGTGCTCGTGGACGAGGTCTTCCACACGGAAGAGATCGTCGTGAAGCCGATGTCGTCCAAACTGCGCCACATCCCGCTCTTTGCCGGCAACACGATCCTCGGCGACGGCGCCGTGGTGTTGATCGTCGATCCCAACGGCGTGGCCAAGCTGGTCGGCCAGAGCGCGCAGTCCGGCGCCGCGACGGAGACCGAGGTCGAGGAGACCGAGGCCGGCGATGCCAAGGCGACGCTCCTCGTGTTCAAGGGCGGCGCGGGCGGCTTCAAGGCGGTGCCGCTCTCCCTCGTCACCCGCCTCGAGGAGATCGACGCCTCGAAGATCGAGCATCTCGGCGGGCGCCCGCTGATCCAGTACCGCGGCCGTCTGATGCCGCTGGTCCCGGCCGATCCGGGCATCGAGATCCGCTCCGAGGGCAACCAGGCGCTCGTCGTGTTCTCCGACGGCGACCGGGCGATGGGCCTCGTGGTCGACGAGATCGTCGACATCGTCGAGGAGCGTCTCGACATCGAGATCTCGGCCGACCGCTCCGACCTGATCGGTTCGGCGGTGCTGCGGGGCCGGGCCACCGACATCATCAACATCGCCCACTTCCTGCCGCTCGCCTACGACGACTGGGCGCGGGGCCCGCGTAAGACGGTGGTGAAGGCGCCCTCGCTCCTGCTCGTGGACGACTCGGCCTTCTTCCGCGACATGCTCACCCCCGTGCTCAAGGCGGCGGGCTACGGCGTGACGACCGCCGCCTCCGCCGACGAGGCGATGGGCCTGCTCAAGGGCAGTGCCGGCATCGACCTCGTGGTCAGCGACCTCGATATGCCCGGCCGCAGCGGCTTCGACCTCGTGGCCGCGATGCGCAAGAGCGGCGGGCGGCTGGCCGAGATGCCGGTGATCGCCCTGACCGGCACGGTCGCCGCCGACGCGATCGAGCAGGCGCGCCGCCTCGCGATCAGCGACCTCGTCGCCAAGTTCGACCGCAGCGGCCTGCTCGCGGCGCTCGCCGAGATCGGTGAGGCCGCCGAACCCGCCGCCCGCGCCGCCGCCTGAGACCCGAACGGACCGGATAAGGACACGCCGCCATGCAGGCCGCCAACGGCAACGCCGTTCCCACGGACACCACCGACTACGTCACCGTCTTCGTCGGCGAGACGATGTTCGGGCTCACCATCGACCGGGTGCACGACGTGTTCGTGCCCGCCGGCATCACCCCGGTGCCGCTGGCGCCCAGGGAGATCGTCGGCCTCCTGAACCTGCGCGGGCGGGTCGTGACGGCCCTGTGCCTGCGCCGCCGCCTCGGCATCCCCGGGCGCGAGGCGGGCGCGGCCGAGATGGCGATCGGCCTCGAGCAGTCCGGCGAGACCTTCGCCCTCATCGTCGACGGCGTCGGCGAGGTGCTGAAACTCGGCGCCGACACGCAGGAGCCGGTTCCGATCAACCTCGATGCCCGCTGGCGCGACATCTCGCTGGGCGTGCACCGTCTCGACGGACGGCTCCTCGTCATCCTCGACGTCGATGCGCTGCTCGCCTTCGGCGACGCCCGCGAGTCGCAGGTCGCCTGAAGCCGAGAGGGATGCGCCCATGATGACCAGCTCGGCCCAGAACGCGATCAAGAGCTCGACCGAGAACACGGCGAAGACGGCCCTGATCGTCGATGACTCGGCGGTGATCCGCAAGGTTGCCCGCCGCATCCTCGAGACCCTCGACTTCACCGTCCGCGACGCCGAGGACGGCGCCACCGCTCTGGCGATGTGCGCGGAGGCGATGCCGACGGTGATCCTGCTCGACTGGAACATGCCGAACATGGACGGCTACGAGGTGCTGCGGCACCTGCGGCAGGCGCCCCTCGGCGACCGGCCCAAGGTCCTGTTCTGCACCACCGAGAACGATGTCGGCGCCATCGCCCGGGCCCTGCACGCGGGCGCCGACGAGTACATCATGAAGCCCTTCGACCGGGAGATCATGATCGCCAAGCTCGACCAGGTCGGTTTCGCGATGCGCTCCTCCGAAGCCGCCTGATCCCTCCCCGGCCCCTCCGGATCCTCAGGGGCCGCATCCTCAGGGGCCGCGAGGTCCCCGCCCCCTCTCGCTCCGCGGAAACGAGTTCCCCATGTCGGCATTTCCCGCCGTCGCACAGGCGTCCGCGGCGCGCAGCCCGGTCAAGGTGCTGGTCGCCGACGATTCGGCGGTGGTGCGCGGCCTCGTCTCCCGCTGGCTCAGCGAGGCGGGCCACGAGGTGGTCGCCACCGCCCCGAACGGCCGCGCCGCCGTGGACGCGCTCGCCCGCTGCTACCCCGACGTCGTGCTGCTCGACATCGAGATGCCGGAACTCGACGGCATCCAGGCCCTGCCCCTCATGCTCGCCAAGCAGCCGGGGATCCAGGTCGTGATGATGTCGACGCTGACCCAGCGCAACGCCGACGTCTCGCTGCGCTGCCTGTCGCTGGGCGCGGTCGACTACATCCCCAAGCCCGAGAGCAACCGCGGCGTCACCACGTCCGACGGCTTCCGCACCGACCTGCTCGAGCGCATCCGGGTGTTCGGCGCGGCCCGCGCCCGGCGCCGACCGGCCCCGACTGCGGTCGAGGCGGCCACCTCCGCCGTGCCCGCCGCGCCGGCGGTCTCGCGCCTGTCCGGCACGGTGACGCTGCGGCCGAAGCCCCGCACCGTGGTGCCGCCCCGCGCCCTGCTGATCGGCTCCTCCACCGGCGGTCCGCGGGCGGTCGGCGAGGTGCTGGAGAAGATCGGCGCGGCCACGCTCCGGCGCCTGCCGGTCCTGATCGTGCAGCACATGCCGCCGGTCTTCACCGCCGTGTTCGCCGAGCATCTCGGCGCCCGAATCGGCCTGCCTGCGGCCGAGGGCAAGGCCGACGAGCGGCTCCAGCCCGGCCGCATCTACGTCGCTCCCGGCGGGCGCCACATGCGGCTCGCGGGCTCCGCCGCGGAGACCGTGATCCGTCTCGACGACGGACCGCCGGTGAATTTCTGCCGCCCGGCGGTGGACGTGATGTTCCTCGACGCCGCCGCCCTCTACGGCGGGGCGACGCTCAGCGTCATCCTCACCGGAATGGGCTCGGACGGCACGGCGGGCGCCCGCGCGCTGGTCGAGGCCGGCGGTACCCTGCTTGCCCAGGACGAGGCGACGAGCACGGTCTGGGGCATGCCCGGCAGCGTCGCCAAGGCGGGCCTGTGCCACGCCGTCCTGCCGCTTCCCGAGATCGGGCCGGCCCTGCGCAGCGCGATCGCGGAGCGGGCTTGATGACCGAGGCGGATTTCGCGTTCCTGCGCGACTATCTCAGGAAGCGCTCCGGGCTGAGCCTGGGGGCGGAGAAGCGCTATCTGGTGGAGAGCCGGCTCACCCCGGTCTGCCGCCGCTTCGGGATCGCCACCCTCACCGATCTCGTCGGGGCCTTGCGCCTGTCGCGGGAGGGCCAGCTGGAGCGGGCAGTGGTCGAGGCGATGACCACCAACGAGACCTTCTTCTTCCGCGACCGGGCGCCGTTCGACCTGTTCCGGGACGTGCTGCTGCCCAAGGCCATCGCCGCCCGCGCCGCCCAGCGCCGCCTGCGGATCTGGTCGGCGGCGGCCTCCACGGGACAGGAACCGTACTCGCTCGCGATGATGATCCACGAGGCCGGGGCGCAGCTCGCGGGCTGGCAGGTCGAGATCGTCGGCACCGACCTCTCGACGGAGGTGCTGGAGAAGGCCCGCCTCGGCCTCTACAGCCATTTCGAGGTGCAGCGCGGCCTGCCGGTGCAGCTGCTCGTGAAGCACTTCACCCAGGTCGGCGAGCAGTGGCGGATCAGCCCGGCGCTCGCCGGGATGGTGAGCTTCAGGCCGCTCAACCTGCTGAGCCCGTTCGAGCATCTCGGCCAGTTCGACATCATCTACTGCCGCAACGTGCTGATCTACTTCGACGCGCCGACCAAGACCGACGTGCTGGAGCGGATCGCCAAGGCCCTCGCCCCCGACGGCGCGCTGCTGCTGGGTGCCGCCGAGACCGTGATCGGCCTGACCGAGGCGCTGGTGCCCGATCCGCAGAACCGCGGCCTCTACCGCCAGGCCGCGGTCGCCGGGCGGGCGGCGGCGCCCCACCGCCTCGCGGCGGGGTTCTAGGGCGCGTCGTCTCGCGGCGGGCGGCCGGATCGGCTAGCCTGCCGGCCATGACGTACGACGCGCCGCGGCTCCTCGCCTGCGGAGACACGGCCTTCACCATCGAGTTCGGCGAGCGGATCGAGGCGCCCTGCAGCGCCCGCGTGCTGGCCCTCGACGCGGCGCTCGCCGCGCGCGCGCTACCCGGCATCCGGGAGACGGTGCCGACCTACCGCTCGCTGACCGTCCATCTCGATCCGCTGCTGGCCGATCCGGCCGAACTCGGCCGCCTTGTCCTGGCGCTCGCGGGCGAGCCGCTCGCGGTGGTCCCGACCCAGCGGCTATGGCGTGTTCCCGTGGTCTATGGCGGCGCGTTCGGGATTGATCTGGAGGCGGTCGCCGCGCATCACGGGCTCGCGCCGGAGGCGGTGATCGAGCGCCACAGCGCCCCCGAATACCGGGTGGCGATGATCGGCTTCCTGCCGGGCTACGCCTATCTCGAAGGCCTCGATCCCGGTCTCGCCCTGTCGCGCCAGCCCAGCCCGCGTCCGGTCACGCCGGCCGGCACCATCTCCATCGGCGGCGCCCAGGCGCTGGTGGCGAGCATCGCCGCGCCGAGCGGCTGGCATCTTCTCGGGCGAACGCCCGAACGGACCTTCGTGCCCGAGCGCGATCCGGTCTTCCTGCTCCGCCCCGGCGACCGGGTACGGTTCGTCCCGACGCCCCCGGACCAGTGGGACGCCCTGGCCGCCGCGGCGGAGGCCGGCGAGCCGGTGGCCGAGCTGTGCCAGGGATGAGCGCCCATCTGCGCCTGGCCCGCCTCGCCGGCGCGGCCTCGATCCAGGATGGCGGCCGGCACGGCTATCTCCGCTACGGCCTCTCGGCCTCCGGGCCGATGGATCCGCTCGCCTTCGCCGCAGCGAACCGCCTCGTCGGCAATCCGGCCGATGCGACGGCGCTCGAATTCGGGCTCGCCGGGGCCCGCCTGCGGGCCGAGGGCGGCGCGGTGCGCCTCGCCCTGGCGGGCGCGCCGAGTGGAATGCGCCTCGACGGCGAACCGGTCGCCGCGCACCGCTCCCTCGTCCTGCCGGACGGCGCCGAACTGACGATCGAGCGTCCGCGCGAGGGGGTGTTTGCCTATCTCGCGGTCTCCGGCGGGTTTCCCGTCCGCAGCGTGATGGGCAGCCGCGCCCTGCATCAGCGCGCGGCGCTCGGGGGCCTCGACGGACGCGCCCTGCGCGAGGGCGACCGCCTGCCGCTGACCGCCTCGCCCACAGGCGGGACGGACGTCTGCCTCGACCCGGTCCCCCTGCAGCGGACGGCTCCGATCCGCGTCGTCCTCGGCCCCCAGGACGATCTCTTTTCCGAGACCGGTCTCGCGACCTTCCTGCACGAGACCTTCACCGTCTCGAACCGGGCCGACCGGATGGGCTACCAGCTCGACGGCCCGGCGATCGCCCACGGCCCGGGCGGCTTCAACATCGTCTCCGACGCCACCGTGGCGGGCTCGGTGCAGGTGCCGGGCTCAGGCAGGCCCATCGTCCTGCTGGCCGACCGCCAGACCACCGGCGGCTATCCGAAGATCGCCACCGTGATCTCCGCCGACCTCCGACGGATCGCCCAGCGCCGGCCCGGGGAACCCGTACGGTTCGAGGCGATCGACCTCGCCACCGCCACCCGCCTTGCCCGCGAGGAGGCGGCGAGGATCGCGGCGCTGGGCGCCCGGCTCAAGCCGGTCGAGAGCGAGACCGAGCGGCTGATGGCCGCCAACCTCGCGGGCGCCGCGGTCGATGCGCTGGGAACGGAGGATTGATGCCTTCGCGTGGGGGCCAAAACCGGCCCTGACGCGTTGTCGGGCCATGTCGCGCGAACCCAAAACCTCCGAGCCGCCCCGCCTCGGCTTCTGCTGCACCTTCATTCCCGATCCGGATCCGGCCCACAAAACCCTGAAGGCCGCCAAGGATGCGGCCAAGCTGATGAATCTCGGCACGGTGACCATGGCGCATCTGGAGCGCCTCGGACCGGCTGCGCGATACGAGAAGCTGGAGGGCGTGGTGCGCCACAACCTCGCGGCCCTGGAGCGTCAGGTCGCCTGGGTCTCGGGCCGGCCGCCGCTGGAGCGGCTCCTGCGCATGGCGAGCTCCGTTCTGCCCGGCTACACCCATCCGGTGGCCGAGCCGCTCTATGCCGAGCCGGCGATGCGCGCCCTGATCGAGATCGGTCTCGACCGGATCGGTGAACGGGCGCGGGCGGGGGGCGTGCGCCTCAGCATGCATCCCGGCCCGTTCTGCATCATCGCCTCGCGCAACCCGAACGCGCAGGCCAACGGCATCGCCGAACTCGAATACCACGCCGAGGTGATGACGATGCTGGGCTACGGCTCCGGCTGGCACCCGTTCGGCGCTCACCTCAACATCCATATCGGCGGTCGCGAGCCCGGCATCGAAGGGTTTCGCGAGAGCCTGTCCCTGATCTCGGAGACGGCGCGCAACCTGCTCACCATCGAGAACGACGAGTCGCTGTTCGGCCTCGACGCGGTGCTGCGGCTCGGGGATCGGGTGCCGGTGGTGCTCGACCTCCATCACCACTGGGTCGAGAGCCGGGGCGAGTACATCGAGCCCGACGATCCCCGCGTCCAGGCGGTGATCGCCTCCTGGCGCGGGGTGCGGCCGGTGAGCCACATCAGCGTTTCACGGGAAACACTGCTGCCGGACCACGACCCCGCCGCCCTGCCGGACTACGCCGCCCTCTCGGGCCAGGGCCATTCCTGGCGCGATCTCGCGGCGCATTCCGACCTGATGTGGAACGAGGCCGTCAACGCGCTCGTCGCCCGCCATCTCGCCTGGACCGATTTCGAGATCGAGGCGAAGGGCAAGAACCGGGCGAGCGTGCCGCTGGCCGTGCGGATCGGACGCGACCTGTCCCTGTCCGCGGCGTGACGGCTCGAAGCGCGGCTGGGCGGATTTGACCCGGCGGACGGCGCCCGTCACCATGCTAGCTTCCTCATTCGTGCGCGGGCCCTCTCGGCCCGGTGCCCGTGGGAGCCGCGACCGGACACGATGAGCGAGGCCGATCGGACGAATTCCGTCAGCGACGACCGCCAGGGCGAGGCGCGCCGCCGCCTCGACCGGCTGGTGGCGCGGGCGCGGGCGGCGGGCCTGTGGGAGCGGGCCTGGCCAGTGCTGTGGCGCGGCCTCGGGGTCGCCCTCGCCTTCCTCGCCGTGTCGTGGCTCGGCCTGTGGCTCGACCTGTCCCCGCTCGGGCGCATGGTCGGACTCGGCCTCTTCGCACTCCTCTTCGTCGCGGCGCTGCTGCCCGCCCTCCGCCTGCGGAGTTTGAGCCGCCGCGAGGCGCTCGCCCGTATCGACCGGGAGGCGGCTCGCCAGGGCGGAAGCGCCCACGATCCGGCCTCCTCCATCGAGGACACGCTCGCCGTCGGCCAGAGCGACCCCGTCACCCGCGCCCTCTGGGCCCTGCACCAGTCGCGAGCCGCCGCCGCCGTGGCGCGGCTGAAGGCCGGCCGCCCGCGCCCGCATATGCCGGGTCACGATCCCCTGGCGCTGCGCGCCGGCATCCTCGTCGCGGCGCTCGCCGCCCTGTTCGTCGCCGGCCCCGAATGGCGCGGACGCGTCGCCGCCGCCTTCGACTGGCGCGAGCCGCAGGCCGCCGCGCCGAGCTTCCGCGTCGACGGATGGATCGATCCGCCGATCTACACCCGCGTGCCCCCGCTGATCGTGACGATGTCGGGCACGGCCAAGGAGGCCGTGCAGCGCCTGCGCGCCCCGGTGAATTCCACCCTGATCGTGCGCATCGCCGGACAGGGCGAGGCGGAACTAACCCCGAACGCCGCCCTGGTGCCGATCCCCCGGGACGAGAGGGCCGCACCGAACCGGCCCGCGCCGCAGGGTGCCCCGCAGAATGGCGGACAGAACGGCGGGAAGAGCAGCGAGACCCGCGCCAGCCTGCGGGAGGAGCGTTTCCGGCTTGCCGGCGGCACCGCCGAACTCGGCATCGCCGCCTCCGGATCGGAGCCGCACCGCCTCGTGATCGAGACGATCCCCGACCGGCCGCCGGAAGTGAGCCGCGTCGGCGACCTGGAGGTCAACGGCCGCGGCACCTTCAACATCACCTACCGCGCCAAGGACGATTACGGCATCGCCTCGGCGGAGGGGCTGATCGAACCGCTGAAGGCCGGCCGCTCGCTCGTGCCCGTGCCCAAGATCGCGCTCGCGCTTCCCACCGACGCCACCGGCGAGACCGAGACCAAGACGCTGGTCGATCTCACCGACAATCCCTGGTCCGGCGCGCGGGTGAAGCTCACCCTCGTGGTGCGCGACGAGGCCGGGCAGGAGGGCCGCACCGAGACCGCCGAGATCGTGCTGCCGGCCCGTCCCTTCAGCCAGCCGCTCGCCCGGGCGCTGGCCGAGGAGCGCCGCCGTCTCGTGACCGCGCCGGACGAGGATCGCGCTCGCGTCCAGACCGCTCTCGACGCCCTGCGGATCGCCCCGGAGCGCTTCACGCCGCAGCCGGCGATCTTCCTCGGGCTCACCACCGCCGCCAACCGCCTGCGCGCGGCGAAGTCGGACGAGGATCTCACCAACGTCGCCGATCTTCTGTGGGAGATGGCCCTCAAGATCGAGGACGGCGATCTCTCGGATGCCGAGAAGGCCCTGCGCGCCGCCCAGGACCGCCTCAAGGAGGCGATCGACCGCAACGCGCCCGACGAGGAGATCAAGAAGCTCACCGAGGATCTGAAACAGGCCCTCGACAAGTTCATGAAGGAGTTCGCCCAGCGCGCGAAGCCGCAGCGTCAGCCGCAGGCGGAGCGCCGGCAGCAGCAGGGCGGCCAGACCGTCACGCCCGACGATCTCGAGAAGATGATCAAGGACATGCAGGAGGCGATGCAGCGCGGCGACACAGCGGAAGCCCAGCGCCTGCTCGACCAGCTCCGCAACGTGCTGGAGAACCTCCAGAATGCCGAGGGCGGACAGAAGTCCGACGGCGGCATGGCCGAGATGAACCGGCAGCTCGACGAGCTCGACAAGATGTCCCGCGACCAGCAGGACCTGCGCGACGAGACCTACAAGGAAGGGCAGCAGGGCCAGCAGCGCCCCGGTCAGCGGCAGCGGCCGCAGCCGGGCCAGCAGCAGGGGCAGCAGGGCCAGCGCGGGCAGCAGCCCGGCCAGCAGGGCGAAGGCCAGCAGGGGCAGCGGGGCCAGGGTCAGCAGGGTCAGGGCGGCGGACAGCAGGGCCAGAACATGGGCCAGCGCCAGCAGGGCCTGCGCGAGCAGCTCCAGGATCTCAAGAACCGCATGAAGCAGCAGGGGCTTCAGGGCGAGGAGGGCCTGGCGGATGCCGAGGAGGCCATGCGCGAGGCCGAAGAGGCCCTGGGCCGCGGCCGCAACGGCGACGCGGTGGACGCCCAGGGCCGCGCGCTCGACGGGCTGAAGCGCGGCGCCGAGGGCATGCAGAAGCAGATGCAGCAGATGGCCGAGGGCGAAGGCCAGGGCGAGGGCCAGCAGGACGGGCAATCGCAGGGCCGCCAGGGCCGCTCGGGCTCCGCCGACGACGATCCGCTCGGCCGCCCGACCCGCGGGCGCGACCTCTCGAACGGCAACGTCCGGGTGCCCAATGCGGATGAGTCGGCGGTGCAGCGCGCCCGGCGGATCATGGAAGAGCTGCGGCGCAAGCTCGGCGACCCCTCGCGTCCGCAGGAGGAACTCGATTATTTCGAGCGCCTGCTCCGGCGGAACTGACGCCCCGAACAACCACCGCCCGGGCCGCCCCCGCGCGAGCGCGGTCCCTCACGAGATCAACGACCCATGTCCGCTAACCAGCTCGTTCTCCTCGCCTGCCTCGCGGTCGCCGTGGTGCTGCTCCTCGGCCTCGTCAACATGATGCGGGGTGGCAGCGCCAACCTCTCGCAGAAGCTGATGCGCCTGCGCGTGCTGCTGCAGTTCGTGGCCATCATCGTCATCATGGGCGTGGTCTGGTGGCGGGCGGCCTGAGCGGCCGCCTCTACCTCACTCCTTCCCGCGCTCGAAGGTCACGATGCTGCGGGTCTCGCCCCGGTCGGCCCAGTTCGGCATCACCCGCCAGGGCGTGAGCACCCGCAGCCGGTCGCCCTCGAGCGTGAACATCCGGGTCTGCTTCGTGCCGACCCATTTCGGATCCCACGCGACGTCGAGATCGGCGGTCCAGCTGTCGCCGTCGAGGCGGAATGTCCCGGAATAGGAGACGAGAGTGCCCATCAGGGCGGCGCGCTGCGCCTCGGTCTCGGCGGGCCTGCGGCACTCGCCGGTCAGGACGAAGAAGACGCGCTTCTCCGGCGTGAAGTAGGCGTAGCCGGTCGGGTGCGCCCCCATCACCGGCAGCTTCTCACCGTTCTCGCGCACCTCGACCTCGTAGGAGACGAGCTTCCAAAGCCCGATCAGACGGGCCTCGTCCGCCGCCCGGACCGGCTGCGGGCCGGCCATAACCGCCGCGCCGACCATCCCCATCGCCACCATCGTCGTCCGCATCGCTTCCCCCGGCTCCGGCGCGCCCCTCACCGGGATCGCCGGGTCCAACGCGAGAGGAGCGCAGCGGATGCATGATCGCGACCGACTCACCCTGTGCGAGCATCACACCCGATGGATGCGTCCGCGACCAGCGATGCCGGATCCGACCGGAGTGTGGCGTCGGCGCCCCACCGGCGGGGCAAAAGCGTTGAAGGCGGATGAATCCGCGGGCTGTGCTTCAGGCGTCGTGATATTCGAGGCGGGTTGAAACGGACGGATCGACCGCCGATGAAGTCACCCCTTGCCCGGATTCTCGTCGGCGTCCTCGCCGGCACGGCCGTCACGGCCACGCAGGCCGCCGATCTCGGCGCCGCCCGGGCCCCCGCACCGCCGCCCTACTTCGCTCCCGTCCAGCCCTACTCCATCGTCTCCGAGGTCCGCATCGGCGGCTCGGTTCAGGATCCGGGCAGCGCCGAGGGCAAGCTCCCGGGCTTCAGCACGGCGAACGTCAACGGCGAAATCCTGTTCGCCAAGCCGCTCGTGACCACCGACCCGTTCTGGCAGGCCTTCGTGCCGCGGCCCACCGTGGGCGGCAGCTACAACACCGGCGGCCGCACCAGCTACGCCTATATCGGCGCCACCTGGACGGTGGATCTCTTCCCCGAGACCCTCGGCCGGCGCGTCTTCCTCGAAGGCTTCTTCGGCGGCGCCGCGCATAACGGCTATACCGGCCTGAAGGCGAACGCGCCCTACGGCTTCAACGCCCTGGGCTGCAACCCGCTGTTCCGCGAAGCGGCGGCGCTGGGCTTCCGCATCGACGAGCACTGGAGCGTGATGGCCACGGTCGAGCACATGTCGAATGCCGGCCTGTGCGGCGACAACCGCGGCCTGACCAATTTCGGCGGCAAGCTCGGCTACACCTTCTGACCTGACGCCCGGCCGCCGGCCGCTTTTGCGGCTTGCCGGGCTTTTACGGCTTGCAAAGACCCGCCCGGCGCGAAACATCGCCCGGCGGGTCTTTTCTCTTCGAAGAACACCATGCCCCGCGGGAGGGACGTCGTGGTCAAGCTCAACCGGATCTACACCCGCACCGGCGACCAGGGCACGACCGGGCTCGCCAACGGCGAGCGCCGCTCCAAGGCGGATCTGCGGGTGGAGGCCTACGGCACCGTCGACGAGACCAATGCCTGCATCGGCCTCGCCCGCCTCACCGCCGAACCCGCCCTCGACGCGATGCTGGCGCGCATCCAGAACGACCTGTTCGACCTCGGCGCCGACCTCGCCAACCCGCCGAGCGACGCACCGCTGGGCTACGAGCCCCTGCGCGTCGTCGCCGCCCAGGTGCAGCGGCTCGAGGCCGAGATCGACGCGCTCAACGCCAACATCCCGCCCTTGAAGTCCTTCGTCCTGCCCGGCGGCTCGGCGACGGCCGCCGCGCTCCACCTCGCCCGCACCGTCTGCCGCCGGGCCGAGCGGCTCGTCGTCTCCCTGTCGGGCATCGAGCGCGAGGCGATCTCGGGAGAGGCCCTGCAATATCTCAACCGGCTCTCGGACTTCCTGTTCGTAGCCTCCCGCGCGGCCAACCGCGACGGCGCCGACGACGTGCTCTGGGTCCCCGGGCAAAACCGTTGAGATTCCGTCAGTCACGCCCCGCTCAGGCGCGTTGACAATCGGGAAATCGCCTCGCTACGGTCCCGCCGCCCCGACAATCCAATCGAGTGCGGTCAAGCGGGTCCGAGAGCTGTCCGTCAAGTGACGCCGGGACTTCGCAGGAACGGAGGAATGCGAAAGCCATGAAGGTCCTGGTGCCCGTCAAGCGGGTCGTCGATTACAACGTGAAGATCCGCGTCAAGGCCGACGGGTCGGGCGTGGAGCTCGCCAACGTCAAGATGTCGATGAACCCCTTCGACGAGATCGCCGTCGAGGAGGCGATCCGCCTGAAAGAGAAGGGCAAGGTCACCGAGATCGTCGCCGTCTCGATCGGCCCGCAGCAGGCGCAGGAGACCCTGCGCACCGCGCTCGCCATGGGCGCCGACCGGGCGATTCTCGTGAAAACCGACGTGAATTGCGAGCCGCTCGCCGTCGCCAAGGTGCTGAAGGCGGTGGTCGAGAAGGAGAACCCGAACCTCGTCATCCTCGGCAAGCAGGCGATCGACGACGATTCGAACCAGACCGGCCAGATGCTGGCAGCCCTTCTCGGCTGGCCGCAGGGCACCTTCGCCTTCAAGCTCGAATTCGGTGAGGGCGCGATCGACGTGACCCGCGAGGTCGATGGCGGCCTCCAGACCGTCTCGCTCAAGCTGCCTGCGATCGTCACGACCGACCTGCGCCTCAACGAGCCGCGCTACGCGTCCCTGCCCAACATCATGAAGGCGAAGAAGAAGCCGCTGGAGGAGCTGACTCCGGAGGGCCTCGGGATCGACGTCACGCCGAAGCTGACCGTGCTCAAGGTCGCCGAGCCGCCGGGCCGTCAGGCGGGCGTCAAGGTCGGCTCCGCGGCCGATCTGGTGCAGAAGCTCAAGATCGAAGCCGGCGTGCTCTGATTTCTCAGGCCGCGCCGCTCCCGATCCCGGTCGAGCGGCGCCCCCCTCCTCGTTTTCGAAAGCTTCGTCGATGACAACGCTCCTCTACGTCGAGCATGCCAACGGACAGATCAAGGACGGCAGCCTCAAGGCCCTCACGGCGGCCAAGCAACTCGGTCAGCCGATCCACGCCCTGGTGCTCGGCTCCGGCTCGCGGGCGGCGGCCGAGGCCGCGGCCAAGCTCGACGGCGTCGAGAAGGTGCTGAACACCGAGGACGCCGCCTACGACCACGACCTCGCCGAGCCGACCGCCGCGCTGATCGCCGGGATCGCCGAGCCCTACGACGCGATCGTCGCCGCCGCCACGACCACGGGCAAGAACACCCTGCCGCGGGTGGCCGCCCTCCTCGACGTCGCGCAGATCTCCGACATCATCAAGGTGGTCTCGCCCGACACCTTCGAGCGGCCGATCTACGCCGGCAACGCGATCCAGACCGTGCAGGCCGGCGCCGGCAAGCGCGTCATCACCGTGCGCACGGCGGCCTTCAAGCCGGCCGAAGAGGGTGGCGCCGCCGCCGCGGTCGAGGCGGTCTCGGCCGCCGCCCCCGACGCGCTGGGCGCCGCCTACAAGTCGGAAGAGATCGCCAAGTCCGACCGGCCGGAGCTGGCATCGGCCAAGTTCATCGTCTCCGGCGGCCGCTCGCTCGGCTCGGCGGAGAAGTTCAAGGAGCTGATCGAGCCGCTGGCCGACGCGCTCGGTGCCGCGGTCGGCGCCTCCCGCGCGGCGGTCGATGCCGGTTACGCGCCGAACGACTGGCAGGTCGGTCAGACCGGCAAGGTGGTGGCGCCCGATCTCTACGTGGCGGTCGGCATCTCCGGCGCGATCCAGCACCTCGCCGGCATGAAGGACTCGAAGGTGATCGTCGCGGTCAACAAGGACGAGGACGCCCCGATCTTCCAGGTTGCGGATTACGGCCTTGTCGGCGACCTGTTCCAGGTCGTTCCCGAGCTGCAGGCCGAGATCGCCAAGGCCAAGGATCGGTAGGGGTCACGACCAGCAACACCGTGTCGGACCGGTCCGGCAACCCTGCGGCTTGTGACCGGTTTGACGCATTTGTTGCAGTGCCGCATTCTAGGGGTGCGGCTTGAGGGACGATGCCGCAGCAGGCAGGACGCGATACGGGTATGGGCATCGAGATCAAGACGGTCGGCATCATCGGTGCCGGCCAGATGGGCAGCGGGATCGCGCATGTTTGCGCGGCATCGGGCCTGGACGTTCGGCTGAACGACCGCGACCCGGAGCGGATCGACGCCGCTCTCGGCCTGATCGACGCGAATCTGACGCGCCAAGTTCAGAAGGGGACGTTCAGCGACGAGCAACGTCGCGGCGCCCTGGCGCGGATCGGCGTCGCGCCGACCTTCGATGATCTCGGCGCCTGCGACCTCGTCATCGAGGCCGCCACCGAGGACGAGGCGACCAAGCGCAAGATCTTCCAGACGCTCTGCCCCTCGCTCAAGCCCGACGCCCTGGTCGCGACCAATACCTCGTCGATCTCGATCACCCGGCTCGCGGCGGCGACGGACCGGCCCGACCGCTTCATCGGCATCCATTTCATGAATCCGGTGCCGGTGATGCAGCTCGTCGAGCTGATCCGCGGCATCGCCACCGAGGACCCGACCTACGAATCGGCCAAGGCCTTCATCGCCCGGCTCGGCAAGACCTCGACCATGTCGGAGGATTTCCCGGCCTTCATCGTCAACCGCATCCTGCTGCCGATGATCAATGAGGCGATCTACACCCTCTACGAGGGCGTGGGCTCGGTGGAATCGATCGATACGGCAATGCGGCTCGGTGCGAACCATCCGATGGGTCCGCTGCAGCTGGCCGACTTCATCGGCCTCGATACCTGCCTGTCGGTGATGCAGGTGCTCTACGAGGGGCTGGCCGATTCGAAGTATCGGCCCTGTCCGCTTCTGGTGAAGTACGTCGAGGCCGGCTGGCTCGGCCGCAAGACCAAGCGCGGCTTCTACGACTACCGCGGCGAGACGCCGATCCCGACGCGCTGAGGCGCGAATCTCGCCTCCTGAACGAAAAAGCCGCCCGGGATGCTATCCCGGGCGGCTTTTTCGTGATCCGGGCGCTGCCGCCTTACTGAGCCGACTTCTGCGCCGGCTGCGGGTAGGCCGGGTTCTCGGTCGGCACGTTGCCGCTGTTGGAGGACGGGGCCTTGTTCACGGAACCCGTCGTCATCTCGCGGGACGATTCCTGGCTCTTGCCGGCGTAGTCGGAGGTCGTCTCCGCCCGGTTCCAGCTCAGGAGGCCGACGGTGGCCGCCGCCAGCAGCACGAGGCTCGCCACCAGCACGTAGAGGACGGGCTTGCCCTTCGCGCCCTGGCGGGCATCGGTTTGGTTCTCGATCTGCGCCATGAAGTGTCTCTCCTTCGCCCTCGTGAGAGCGGCGTGGTTTCGCATCGGGATATGCGTCGCCAACGCCGGTCAGGCTTGGAGAGTTCCTAGCGGAACCTGTACCGTCAGCGCCCCGTGACGAGCAGGATCTTGCCCGTGTGGCTGCTCGTCTCCATCAGCTCGTGGGCCTTGCGCGCCTCCTCCAGGGGGAAGGTGGCATGGACGATCGGCCGGACCTTGCCCGCCTCGACCAGCGGCCAGACGTCCCGCTTCAGCCCCTCGGCGATGGCGGCCTTGGCTTCCTTGGCCTGCGCCCGCAGGGTCGCGCCGGTGATCGTCAGGCGCTTGAGCATGATCGGGGTCAGGGTCAGGTTCTCGGCCTTGTAGCCCTGCATGAAGGCGATCTGGACGAGGCGTCCCTCCACCGCCAGCGAGGCGATGTTCTTCTGCAGGTAGGCGGCGCCCACCATGTCGAGGATGACGTCGACGCCCTTTCCATCGGTCAGGCGCTTCACCTCCTCGGCGAAATCCGTCTCGCGGTAGTTGATCGCGGCATCCGCACCCAGCTCCTCGCAGAACCGGCACTTCTCGGCCGAGCCGGCGGTGGTGAGAACGCGGGCGCCGTGCTGCTTGGCGATCTGGATCGCGGTGGTGCCGATGCCGCTCGAGCCGCCGTGGACGAGGAAGGTCTCGCCCTTCTGCAGCCGCCCGCGCTGGATCACGGTGGAATAGACGGTGAAGACCGTCTCCGGCAGGCCGGCGGCCTCCACCAGGGAGAGCGGCCCCGGCCGCTTCAGCACCTGCCCGGCCTCGGCCACCGCGAACTCGGCGTAGCCGCCGCTGATGACGAGGGCGCAGACCTCGTCGCCTTCCGCAAACCCCGTCACGCCCTCGCCCAGCGCCGCGATGCGGCCCGCGATCTCGAGGCCGGGGATCTCGGTCGCACCCTTCGGCGGCGGATAGCTGCCCTGGCGCTGCATGATGTCGGGCCGGTTGACCCCCGCCGCGACCACCTCGATCAGAACCTGCCCGGCCGCGGGCTCAGGCAGCGGCGCGGTCTCGACCGCCATGACCTCCGGGCCGCCCGCGCCGTTGAAGCGGATCTGGCGCATGGTCTCTGGCAGGTTTCTGGGCATGGGGTCTCCTCGGACTCACGCGGCGGGTTGGTCGCTCGCAGTTTGGGTCACATGGCGCATGGGGCGGGGCGCGTCGAGCCGTGTTATACTCGGACGCCGAAGGTGACCTCATGACGAAGCTGCTCGAACAAGCTGTCGAAACCGTCCGCGGGCTTCCCGCGGCCGATCAGGATACCATCGCGCAGGCCATGCTCGGCCTCGCAGGGCTCGGCTCGGCGGAAGACATCGATCCCGAGCATCTTGAAGATGTGCTGGCCGGGCTCGCCGAGATCGAGAGCGGTGAGCTGGCATCCCCCGAAGAGGTCGAAGCCGCCTTTCGCAGCTTCGAGCGATGAAGCTCGAAGTCTCCCGACGCGCAGCCCGGCGCCTGCACGAGATCGCCGACTACATCCATCGCGAAAACCCCTCGGCCGCCCTCCATGTGCAGAGGACGATCCGAGAGGCATTCGCGCTCCTGGCGACGTATCCGGACGCCGGGCGCGTCGTGCGGCCGAAGCTGCGCCGTTTCGTCGTGCCGAGGCTTCCGTACCTGATCTATTACACCGTCGATGAAACGACCGATGCCGTCATCGTCGTCACGATCCGCCATGCGGCTCGGCGCCGCCAGAGCTGACGGACGGAAAGCTCAGCGCGTGCCGTACATCCGGTCGCCGGCGTCACCCAGGCCCGGCACGATGTAGCCGTGGTCGTTGAGGTGGCTGTCGATCGCCGCGGTCCAGACCGGCACGTCGGGATGGGCCGCCTGGAAGCGGGCGATGCCCTCGGGCGCGGCGAGCAGGCAGACGAAGCGGAGATCCTTCGCGCCCCGGCTCTTGAGCCGCTCCACCGCCGCGACGGCTGAGTTGGCCGTGGCGAGCATGGGATCGAGCACCAGCACCGTGCGGTCGGCGAGATCCGACGGGCTCTTGAAGTAGTACTCGATCGCCTGAAGCGTGTCGGGATCGCGGTAGAGACCGACATGGGCGACGCGGGCCGAGGGCATCAGAGAGAGCATGCCGTCGAGGAAGCCGACGCCGGCGCGCAGGATCGGGGCGAGCACCAGCTTCTTGCCGGCGATCCGGCGCCCTTCCATCGCCTGGATCGGCGTCTGGATGGTGACCGGTTCGAGCGGCAGGTCGCGGGTGACCTCGTAGGCCAGCAGCATGCCGATCTCGTTGAGGAGTTCGCGGAACCCCTTGGTCGAGCGCTCGCCGTCCCGCATCATCGTGAGCTTGTGCTGGACGAGGGGGTGATCGACCACCGTCACCCGTGCCGTGCCGCCGCTCTCCACCTGCATCGAACCCGTTCCCGTGCCTGCCGCGATATGCCTGTCGCAATCCGGGCCGCACGATGCCACGGGGGGCGGAGGAAACCGAGACGCGCGGGACGTTTTCCTGGACGAACCGTTGGCGAATCGCTCAATCGAGAATCGGCGGCGACTTCAGCACCAGCACCGCCCGCTCGGGCAGATCGACCGTGCCGCCGGCACGGACCGGCGCGCGCGCTCCGTCGGGCACGGCGCCGGTGTCGAGGGTGGTGTCGAAGACCGGGCGCCAGGGGCCGCCGAGCGCCGGCGGCAGGGCGAAGGGACAGGGCTCCGGCGCCGCGTTCATCAGGATGAGGACGCGCTCCGATCCCTCGATGTCGTTGCTCATCTGCATGCCGAAGGCGCGGCGCTCGCCGTCGCCCCAGGCGGCCTCGTCCATCTCGGTCCCGTCCGGGGAGAGCCAGTGGACGTCCTTGAGCTCGGTCTCGCCGACGCGGCTGCCGACGAGGAAGTGGCGCCGCCGCAGGGAGCGGCACGCCCGCCGCAGGGCGGCGAGGTTCGCCACGAATTCGGTGAGCGTCGGATCGGGATCGTTCGCCCAGTCCATCCAGCTCAGGTCGTTGTCCTGGCAATAGGCGTTGTTGTTGCCGCCCTGCGTACGCGAACGCTCGTCGCCCATCAGCAGCATCGGCACGCCCTGCGCGAAGAACACGCAGGCCAGCATGTTGCGCTTCTGCCGGGCACGAAGTCCGAGGATGCGGGCATCGTCGGTCGGACCCTCGACGCCGTAATTGGCCGAGAGGTTGTGGCCGTGGCCGTCGCGGTTTCCCTCGCCATTGGCCTCGTTGTGCTTCTCCTCGTAGGCGACCGCGTCGGCGAGGGTGTAGCCGTCATGCGAGGCGACGAAGTTGATGCTGGCCAGCGGCGAGCGGCCGGACGGCAGGAAGATCTCGCGCGAGCCGGAGAGCCCCTGCGTCAGCTTGGCGAGCGTGCCGGAATCCCCGCGCCAGAAGCCGCGCAGGTTGTCCCGGAACTGGTCGTTCCACTCGCTCCAGCCGTAGGGATAGCCGCCGAGCTGGTAGCCGCCCCCGCCGATGTCCCAGGGCTCGGCGATGAGCTTGACCCGCGAGAGGACGGGGTCCTGCTGCACCGCCTGGAAGAAGGCGGCCTGGGGCGTGAAGTCGCTGGGCGCCCGGCCGAGACTGGTGGCGAGATCGAAGCGGAAGCCCGCCACGCCGTAGGCGGTCACCCAGTGGCGCAGGCTGTCGAGCACCATCCGCATCACCCGCGGATGGGCGACGTTCAGGGTGTTGCCGCAGCCGGTGCAATCGATGTTGCGGCGCGGATTTTCCGGGTCGAGCTTGTAGTAGCTCGCATTGTCGATGCCGCGGAAGGCGAGCGTCGGCCCGAGATGGTCGCCTTCCGCCGTGTGGTTGTAGACCACATCGATCAGGGTCTCGATGCCGGCCGAGGCGAGTTCGCGGATGGCGAAGCGCAGCCCGCTCGCACCGCCCTCCCCGAGATAGCGCGGCTCGGGGGCGAAGTAGTTGTAGGGCTGGTAGCCCCAGAAATTGACGAGGCCCTTGTCCACGAGGAAGCGGTCGTCGGCGAAGGCCTGGATCGGCAGGAGTTCGAGGGCGGTGACGCCGAGCTTCAACAGGTGCTCGATGATCGCCGGATGGGCGAGGCCGAGAGTGGTGCCGCGCTCGGCCTCCGAGAGCGCCGGATGGGTCATGGTGAGCGCCCTGACATGGGCCTCGTAGATCACCGTCTCGTGGAGCGGGCGCGCGTTGGGCAGGCCGATGGGATCGGGCGTGTCGGGTCGGGTGACCACGCCGCGGGGCAGGAAGGGCGCGCTGTCGCGCCGGTCGATCTGGTCCTCGCGGGCGCCGCCATGGCGGTGGCTGTAGAGCGCATCGTGCCAGCGGATGCGGCCGGCGATCTCGCGGGCATAGGGGTCGAGGACGAGCTTGGCCGGGTTGAAGCGGTGCCCGGCGGCCGGGTCCCAAGGGCCGAACACCCGGTACGCGTAGAGCTGGCCCGGCAGCAGGCCGTGCAGATAACCGTGGAAGACGTCGTCGGTCCGGCAGGGCAGGCGGATCGTGCGCGATTCGTGCCGCGCGCCCGGCTCGAACAGGCAGAGATCGACCCGGGTCGCATTCTGCGAGAAGAGGGCGAAGTTTACGCCGCGGCCGTCGAAATGCGCGCCGAGCGGCGTCGGCAGGCCCTCCTCGATGACGATCATTCCGGTCCTTCGTGAAGCGGGGCCCAAAAGAACAGGCCACGCCTCGACTTAGGCCGATTCGTCGCCCGGGCGGAAGCTACTCCGCCGCCGCCGCCGTGGTCGGCGGCTCGCGCTCGACGGTGCGGAAGGTTTCCAGCTCCGCCATGAAGTTGCGCGCCCACCAATCCACGTCCTCGCGCAGCATGCGCTCGGCCATCGGCTTCCAGCGCTCCAGGCGCTCGCCGCGGGGCATGTAGAGCGCCTGCCGGATCGCCTCGGCGACCTCGAAGCGGTCGTAGGGGTTCACCAGCAGCGCCTCGGGCAATTGCCGGGCGGCGCCGGCGAACTTCGAGAGCACGAGAACGCCGGGATCCTCCTCGCTCTGGGCGACGACGTATTCCTTGGCGACCAGGTTCATGCCGTCGCGCATCGGCGTGACGAGGCCGACGCGGGCCGCCCGGTAGAGGCCGGCGAGCACCGGCCGCGGATAGGCCTTGGTGACGTACTGGATCGGCGTCCAGGCCGGCTCGCCGAGCATGCCGTTGATATCGCCGACCTTCTCGTTCACCTCGCGGGCGAGCTGCTCGTATTCCGGCACCTCGCTGCGGGATTTCGGGGTGATCTGGATATAGACGACGTTGCCCCGCTGGTCCGGGTTCGAGGCGAAGAAGCGGTCCACCGCTTCCATGCGCTCGGGCACGCCCTTCGAGTAATCGAGCCGGTCGACGCCGATCAGCAGCTTGCGGGTGCGCAGGCCCGCCATGGTCTCGCGCACCACCTTGTTGGAGCCGGCCTTGTCGGCGGCGTCCTTGAAGCCGGCGACATCGATGCCGATGGGAAAGGCGCGGATCCGGGTGCGGCGCCCGTCCACCATCATCGAGCCGCCGCCGAGCGGAATCGCCCGCATCGTGTCGATGAAGTTGCGCGACAGGTTCTGCACGTCCGAATCGGTCTGGAGGCCGATCAGGTCGTAATCGGCCATGGCGCGCAGCAATTCGCTGCTGGCCGGCAGGGTGTTGAACACGTCGGCGGCCGGCCACGGGATGTGGTGGAAGTAGCCGATCGGGTTGGCGATGCCCTGGCCGCGCAGCTCGCTCGCCAGGGGCAGCAGGTGGTAGTCGTGCACCCAGATCAGGTCGTCGGGCTCGACCAGCTTGGCGAGCGCCTGGGCGAAGGTCTGGTTGACGCGCTGGTAGCCGGCATAGTCCGAACGGGAGAAGGTCCCCAGTCCGATCCGGTAATGCATGATCGGCCAGAGCGCCCGGTTGGCGAAGCCGGCATAGTACTCGCGATGGTCCTGCGGCGAGAGGTCGAGGACGGCGTACTGGATCGGCCCGCGATCGATCAGTTCCGGCTCGGCACTCGGGTTGTCGCAGATGTTTCCGCTCCAGCCGAACCACAGCCCCTCGTAGGAGGAGAAGGCTTCCTTGACCGCGACGGCGAGCCCCCCTGCGGAGACCGCATCCTTGCCCTCGGCGGGCACGGCGACACGGTTGGAGACAATGATCAGACGTGCCACGAACCCGGCTCCGGTCCTCGCTGGGGCCGGCACGCGGGGCGCGCCGGCCTAAGGGTCTTGCGTCTGTGGGAAAACGCGCGGAAGCCTGGCGCGATCCGTCGGGCGGCAGCCAAGCGCATCGCCCCCTGCGGGTCAAGCAGGCGGCCCGACGATGTCACCGCTGATCCACCCCGCATCCGCCCGTCCGGTCCCCACGCCTGCCCGCGCTCTCGCCCGCGTCTCTGTTCTCGCCGGCGTTCTTGGCAGTGCAGCAGAGCCGCCGCCACCATGCAAGGGCCAAGCTGAACGGGCGCTGACATCCGACCCAGGAACCGATCTCGCAACCGATATCGTCCCGGACGCGCGCCGGGGCACGCGATCGACGGAGACCTCGCAATGGGAGTGGCCATGGGAATGGCGGTGCTTCCTCGCTTTTTCTTCTTACGCCCGAACCCTCTCCGTCCGGCGAAGGCCGCGCGGAAGGGGTCGTGAAAGCGGAACCCCACGAGGCGGCAAACGGTTCTCCGGCCGAGTTCATCGCAGATCGAAGTGCAATCCGCGCCGATCCAGCGAGCCTACACCGGAGACACGCCCATGACATCGTCCGCGTCCCCAGATCCCGCCGGCGGCCCCAAGTCGGCTGAGACCAAGGCCGATCTGGGGGATCTGCGCCACGACGTGGAGGACACCGCCAGCCTCGCGGCCGAGCGAAGCAAGGGGCTCGCCGCAGCCGCGCGCCAGCAGGCCCTGGCCTACGTCGACGACCGCAAGGGCGAGGCCGCCCGCTCCGTCTCGGACCTCGCCAAGTCCCTGCGCGACTCGGGAAAAACCTTCGACGACCGCCCCAATATCCGCGCCTTCTTCGACAGCGCGGCGGAGGGGCTCGACGATCTCGCCGGCTCGATCGAGCGGCGCAGCCTCGACGATTTCTACCGTGAGGCGGAGGCCTATGCGCGCCGCTCGCCGGTGACCGTCGCGGTGGGAGCCTTCGCGGCCGGCTTCCTGCTGTCGCGCTTCGTCAAGGCGTCGGGCGAGACGGAGGCGGATCGGTCCTACAACCGCTCCCGCACCAATTACCGGGCCTGAGGGGACCGAACCATGGCAAGCCCCAACCCATCCTCCTCCCCTCCCCCCTCCTCGATCCAGGCCCTCGTCGCGGATGCGCTGCGCGAGGCGAGCGAGCTTGCCAGCAAGGAAATCGCTCTCTTCCGCACGGAAATGACGAGCAACGTCCGCTCGTTGTTCGTCGGCCTGGCGATGATGGTGCTGGCGGCGGTGTTCGCGGTCACGGCGATGCTGGTGCTGATCGGCGCGCTGGTGAAGTTCGTCGCGACGCTGGTGGGCTCCGAATGGCTCGCGGCGCTGCTGGTCGGCGGCGGCATGCTGCTCATCGCGGTGGTGCTCGGCGTCATCGGCGCCCGGGCGATGTCGCTGTCGAATCTCGCGCCGACCCGGACCACGCGGCAGGTCCAACAGGATGCCCGCGCACTGACGGAAAGGGTTTCGGGATGAGCGAATCGATCTCGGACCTGGAGAAGGACATCGAGCAGAGCCGTGCCCGGCTCGACGAGACGATCGACCGGATCCAGGGGCGTCTCAACGCGTCGAGCCTGGTCGACGAGATGCTCGGCTCGGCCCGGCAGACACCCTACAGCGGCTTCTACGACGACGCCCTGCTGGCCGTGCGGCGCAATCCCCTGCCGGTGCTGCTGATCGCGGCGGGCGTGGGCATGCTGCTCAACGGCATGCGGACCGCTCGGCGCCCATCCACCCGCGCCCTCGTGCCGGTGGATTCCAAGCCCGTCACCGTCACGGGCGCCGACCGTACCTACGACCCCGACGCCCCCGGCGGACGTCCCGCCCACGATCTGCCGCCCGAGCGTCAGGTCTGATCCTGCAAGGGCCGCGCGCGAATCCCCGCGCCGACGGCCGCAAGACATGGAGTCGATCATGAGCCAAGGCCCCAACCATCAAGGCCCCACCACCCCGCCCGTCGGCGCACCCGTCGAGACCCTGCCGGAGAACATCGCCGGCCGCTCCGGCATGCCTCGCGAAACCGGTGTCGATCACAGCCTTCACAACATATCCGACCGGGCGACCGCGCAGGGGCGTGACGCCAATGCCCGCCTCCAGGCCGGACTGGAAGACACCGCCGAGCAGGCCCGGGAAGGCGCACGCAACCTGAGGGATCAGGCGGCGGATCAGGCCTCCCAGATCAAGAACCGCGTGGGCGAGGCCGCCGAATCGGTCCGCGCTCAGGCCGGCGACACGGTCCGAGCGGCCCGGGAGCGGGCGAGCGAGACCTACGAGGATGCCCGCTCCTGGGCGGAGGATCGCTACGACAGGCATCGCCAGCGCGCCGCCGACCTCGCGGATCGCAGCACCCGGCGCCTGCACGAGGGCCGCACGGCCACCGAGCAGTTCGTCACCGAGAACCCACTCCTCGTCGGCGTGGTCGGCCTCGCCGCCGGCCTGCTGCTCGGCGCGCTCCTGCCGCGCACCCGCCAGGAGGACCGGGCGCTCGGCCCCTACGCCGACGACCTGCGCGACCAGGGCATCCGCTACGCCCGCGACCTGACCCATCGCGGCCGCGCCTTCGTCGAGACGGCGCTCGACCCCGAGAATCTCGACGCGGCGGTCAAGCGGGCGAGTGCTCCGGGAGGTCAGCCGGGGGGAGCGGCGACGGGCCAAGGCACAGGACAAGGGACGGGCCAAGGCACCGGCTCCGGACCCGGCTTCGACCCGACCGAGCGGACGGCGCACCGCCTCTGAGAGACGCGCGAGCCCCTCTCCCCCATGCGGGGAGAGGGCTTCCCGTGAGAACCCGACGTCTCAGCCGAAATGCCGGGCCAGCGTCTCGCGGACGGCCTCGACCATCCGCTCCACCGGCACGGAGATCTGAGCGGGGCGCGCCGCCTTCCACTCGGCGTTGCTGGCGATCGCCGCGGCCGCGCGGGCGCCCTCGATCAGGTCCTTGATCTGGACCTCGCCGGCTTCGCGCTCGTTCGAGCCCTGGATCACCACCGCAGGCGCCCGGCGGCGATCGGCATATTTCATCTGCGCCTTCATCCCGGCCGCACCGAGATAGAGCTCGGCCCGGATGTTTTCCGCGCGCAGCCGTGCGACCAGCGCCTGATACTCGGCGATGTTTTCGCGATCCAAGACCAGCACCACGACAGGGCCGGGCTTGGCCGCGCCCTCCACCAGCGGACTCTTGGTCAGCCGCAGGGCCGAGAACAGCCGCGAGACGCCGATGGAGAAACCGGTGGCCGGCACCGGCTCGCTGCGGAAGCGCCCGACGAGACCGTCGTAGCGCCCGCCGCCCGCCACCGAGCCGAAGCGCACGGTCTGGCCGTCCTCGTTGGTGACGGGGAAGGTCAGCTCCGCCTCGTAGACGGGACCGGTATAGTATTCGAGCCCGCGCACCACGCTCGGATCGGCCCGCACCCGGTCGTGGCCGTAGCCGGCCGCCTCGCACAGCCGCATGATCGCGTGGAGTTCGGCGATGCCCTCGCGGCCGGTCTCCGAATCGCCGACCACCGCGTGCCAAGATCCGAAGAACTTCTCCCAGAACGCCATCCGGTCGGCGCCGTCATGCGGGCTCGCCTCGAAGCCGACATAGGCCAGGATGCGCTCGATGGCGTCGTCGCCAAGCCCGGCGCCCTTGGTGAAGTCGCCGCTCTCGTCCTTGCGGCCGGGGCCGAGCAGCAGGCGCACGCCGTCGGCGCCGAGGCGGTCGAGCTTGTCGATGGCGCGCAGCACGGTGAGCCGCTGGCCGGCCTTGTCGGGACCGGCGAGGCCGATCGCCTCCATCACGCCGTCGAGCACCTTGCGGTTGTTGACCTTGACCACGTACTGGCCGGCGAGCCCGAGCCGCTCCAGCGTGTCGGCCATCAGCATGCAGGTCTCGGCATCCGCCGCGACCGAGCCGGCTCCGACGATGTCGGCATCGAACTGCATGAACTGGCGGAAGCGGCCCGGCCCCGGCTTCTCGTTGCGGAAGACGTAGCCCGCCCGGTAGCTGCGATAGGGCTTCGGCAACGCGTCGAAGTTCTCGGCGACGTGGCGGGCGAGCGGCGCCGTCAGGTCGTAGCGGAGCGAGAGCCACTGCTCGTCGTCGTCCTGGAACGAGAACACGCCCTCGTTGGGCCGGTCGAGATCCGGCAGGAACTTGCCCAGCGCCTCGGTGTACTCGACGAAGGGTGTCTCCAGCGCCTCGAACCCGTAGAGCTCGAAGGTCTGCCGGATCGTGTCCAGCATGCGACCCTGGGCCAGGATGTCGGCCTCGGTGCGGTCGGGGAAGCCGCGCGGCAGGCGGGGTTTCAGGGTGTCGGCCTTGGCCATGTCGTCGCCGATCGGAGCGGTTCTTTGAAGGGAAGCCCGGCTCTATCGCAGGCGGCCGTGAGGCGGCAACCCGAGGGCGCGTCAGAACAGGCGGCTGCCGTCCGGCACCGGCTGATCGGGGGCGAACAGCACGACGGCGCCGGCCGCGTCGGCGAAGCCGAGCGTCAGCACCTCCGACAGGAACTTGCCGATCTGGCGCGGCGGGAAGTTCACCACCGCCGCGACCTGCCGACCGACCAGGGTCTCGGGGGTGTAGTGCTCGGTGATCTGCGCGCTGGAGCGCTTGCGGCCGATCACCGGCCCGAAATCGATGACGAGCTTGATCGCGGGCTTGCGCGCCTCGGGGAAGGGCTCGGCCGCGACGACGGTCCCGACGCGGATATCGACGGCGAGGAAGGCGTCGAACCCGATTTTCTTCGATTCCGGAGCGGCGGGATCGTGGCTGACGTGCATGGGCCGGTCTGAGCGCTTGGAGGCGGTGCGGCCTTCTACGAAAGCCGAGGGCGGTCTCCAAGCCGGACCACATGGTCGAGCAAGGGGGATGTTTCCGCCGAACGGCGTCTCAGAGCGTGAGGCGATAGGTCAGCAGTGCGCCGAGGCTGAGGACCGCCAGCGGGATCTGCGCCGGCCGCAGGCGCTCGAAGAACAGGGGCGCCTCGCCCCGGCGTGCGGCAATCGGATCGAGAATCGTGATCTCGGTGAAGCCGGCGATCAGCAGGCCGAGCGCGATGGCGGGCTTGCCCAGGGCGAAGGCGACGAGGGCGCCGAAGCCCAGCAGGAACAGGCTCAGCATCGTGGCGATCTGCGCCCCGGTCGCCCCGCCCTCGGTGCGGAAGCTGACGCCGCGGCGCACGCCGGAGAGGAACAGCAGGATCGCGCAAGCCCAGAGCAGCGTCAGGTTGAAGACCGCCTCGGCCAGCGCGCCGTGCAGCAGCCACACCAGCACTGCGCCGGCGACGAAGGGCAGCATCGGCCCGAAGCCGAACACGACGCTGAGCCAGGGCACGGCGCGGGGCTCGTAGGCGCGGATCGTGCGGCCCTTCTCGTCATCCAGGGTTCGGGCCATGCGCGCCTCGTGACCGGTGGGAAGCGCCCGGTGAACGGTTGGCGCGCCGGCCTGTTCCGCGCCGGCCGAGTGCGGTTCAAGTGCGGATCAGGCGCGGATCACGCCGGCTTCTCGGCGGAACGGGCGGCATGCTGCCGCTCCTCGCGGCGGGTGCGCCGGCGCTGCGAGCGGCCGTCCTCGGTGGTGGCGGCGAGCCACCAGACCAGGGCGAGCGCCAGGATGCCCGCCGCCCCGAGCGCCAGGAAGGATCCGCTCCAGCCGAACCATTCCTGGGCGAGCCCGCCATACCAGGCCGACAGCGCACCGCCCGCCCCCTGCACCGCGTTGACGGTGCCGAGCGCCGTCTGGGTGCGGCCGGAGCCCCAGGTCAGGTCGGCCACCACCACCGGCACCGCCACGCCGATGATGCCGGAGGCCACGCCGTCGAGGATCTCGGCCGAGATGAGCCAGACGGGGTCGTCGATGAAGGCCGAGAGGGCCGCCCGGACGGGCAGGGCGAGGCAGGCGGCGAGAAGGAGCTGGCGCCGGCCGCGCCGGTCGGCGAGCGAGCCGGCGGCGAGCGCCACCGGCACCATCACGAGCTGGGCCACCATGACGTAGCGGGCGGTCCAGGCGGTGGGATTGTCCGCGGTGTGGACCAGCTTCTGCCCGAGCAGGGTCAGCATGCCGCCGTTTCCGAGCTGGAACAGGGCGAGCGCCACCGCGAGCACGAGCAGCCGCCGGTTGGTGAAGATCTGGGCGTAGGAGGAGCGGGCCGGCTCCGCCTCGTCCTCCTCCTTCCAGCCCGCGGCCCGGCGGTGATTGAAGGCGCGGGCCGGCATCGCCAGCGCGGCGGCGATGGCCGCCGCGGCCATGCCACCCAGGACCCAGAAGGCGATTTCGGCTCCGAAATGGGCGGTGCCGAAGGTGATAAGACCGGCGGCGATGAGGATGCCGATATGGTTGAAGGCCTGGTTGCGCCCCTGCTGGCGCGGGAACGCCTCCTTGCCGACGACGCCCAGCGTCAGCGCCGTGACGGCGAGCAGCAGCAGCGTGCCGCCGGCGGCGGCCAGGAACTGCGCGGCCAGCACCGGCAGGAAGGTGTGGGCCGGCATCAGGAGCAGCGTGCCGGCGAGGATCGCGGCGCAGGAGATCAAGATGAGCAGGCGCGGCCGCCCGAGGCGATCGACCAGCGCGCCGAAGGGGCCGCTGAGCAGCAGCGTGCCCGCGCCCACCAGCGTGGTGACGAGCCCGATCTGCGACGGGCTCCACTGCCGCATCTGCGCGAGCCACGTGCCGAGGAATGGCCCGAGCCCGCCCTGGATGTCGCCGATGAAGACGTTGATCAGGGCGAGGTGGGTGGTGGGCGCCATGCTGTCCTTGAGGGCTGAACCGGGGACGGGCCGGGGGCGGGCCCCGTAACGCAGTGTCGCTCAAGGGGCAATGCGCGGAACGATCCGCGGGGCTATCGTGCCCGCCTCAACTCCGCAGGCGACTTACGAGTGGTCGCGACCGCTCGGCGCGGCCGGGATGACGTGCCTAACAAAAAGACCCCGGCGCCATGGCGCCGGGGTCTTGTCCAGAGAACCTTTGCTTAGGACGACGGGTCCGAAGCCCCGCCTCAGGAGGCGAGCGGCGCGCCCGTGCCCTGCCCGGCGGCCTGCGCTTCCATCATCTTCTGCTGGTAGAGGCCGACGAAGTCGATCGGGTCGATGTAGAGCGGCGGGAAGCCGCCGTTGCGGACCGCTTCGGCGACGATCTGGCGCGCGAAGGGGAAGAGCAGGCGCGGGCACTCGATCATCACCGCCGGGTGGATCTGCTCCTGCGGGATATTGCGCATGCGGAAAATGCCGGCGTACTTCAGCTCGAACGCGAACAGCACGTCGTTCTGGATCTTGGCATCGCCCTCGAGCGTCAGTTCGACCTCGAAATCAGCCTCGGCGATCTGCTGGGCGTTGACGTTGACCTGGATGTTGATCTGAGGGCCGCCCTCCTGCGGCTGCAGGGAGCGCGGCGCATTCGGGTTCTCGAAGGAGAGATCCTTGGCATATTGCGCCAGCGCATTGATCGCGGGCGCGAGATCCTGGCCCTGCGCGCCGTTGCCGTTCGGTGCCGCGGTGTCGGCCATGGCGTCTCTCCTTCTAGCGTCGTCGTTGCGCGCTTGAGGTGCCGCGCAAGAGCGCCCCTCCGGCGCGGGCTGCGGCTACCATGCCCGTTTCCGGCGAACAAGCGGAACTCAAGCGATCGGCGGCCCCCGTTGCGCGGCGGCGAAGAACGGCCTCCGATCGGCGGGCAGGTTGCGCACAGGTCCAATGCAGACGCGCGCGAATGGGACGCGGAGGCTCGTCTCAACGGATTGCCTGGAATACCTCGCAGGTGCGCCCATATCACGGTAAGGTCACGGACTTCGAACAGTCGGAGACACTCAGACCCAAGCGCCTATCAAGACGTCCGTTTCCGGCTCGATCCCCGCGCCGCCCTCGGCTAAGAGCCGGTTTTGCGAACCCTTTTCCGGTCACGGGCGGGGGGACTCGCAGGACCATCTGCCGGAGCGCAGCGGGCGGGATCACGGGACGGCCCCTCTCGTCCGGGCGGCCTCGCGGGCGCCGGACTTATGTGTGCGACGGTCACGATTCGGATCGGTGATGCAGGATTCCTTCGACGCAACCACTCTGATTTTCCTGGCGCTGGCCGTCTTCGTGATCTGGCGGCTGCGCTCGGTCCTCGGCCAGAAGACCGGTACCGAGCGCTCGCCCTTCCGGCCGGTGGAGCGCAACCGCACCGAGCCGCCGGCCGCCGGCCGCGGCGAGGGCGACAACGTGGTGCGCCTGCCCGGCACCGACCGCGGGCAGGCGGGTGCGGCGGTGCAGACCGCGGCCCGCGACTGGCGCGGCATCGCCGAGCCCGGCTCGGCGGTCGCCCGTGGCCTTGAGCAGGTGGTTCAGGTCGAGCCGAGCTTCGAACCGCGCGCCTTCCTGGAGGGCGCCAAGGGGGCCTACGAGGCCATCGTCATCGCCTTCGCCAAGGGCGACCGCAAGACCCTGCGCGCGCTCCTCTCGCGGGAGGTCTGCGAGGGCTTCGAGCGGGCGATTTCGGAGCGCGAGAAGCGCCGCGAGACCGTCGAGACCACCTTCATCTCGATCGATAAGGCCGAGATGGTCTCCGTCGAGGTGAAGAACCGCGTCGCACAGGTCACCGTGCGCTTCCTCTCGAACCTCATCACCGCCACCCGCGACGCGGACGGCAAGGTGATCGACGGCAATGCCGAGACCGGCGTCGAGGTGCCCGACGTGTGGACCTTCGCCCGCACGCTCGGCTCGCGCGATCCGAACTGGCAGCTCGTCGCCACCGACGCGGGCGGCTGATCGATCCGCGTCATGCCGCGTTCGCGTGTTTCCCTTCCGGCCGCAGCGGTCCTCGCCGCTGCGGCCGTTTCCATTCCCGCCGCGTCGCCCCGCGCGGCCGACGCCCCGCAGGTGCCCGGCGCGGTGCTGGAGCCGGTCGCGCTCGCGGCGCTGCCGGGCTGGCGCGAGGACGACGGCGCGGCGGCTCTCGACACCTTCCGCCGCACCTGCGCCGGGCCCGGCCCCAACCCGCCCCAGGCCGAGGCTGTCACGGGCTCGCCGGCCGACCTCGCGGCGGCCTGCGCTGCGGCCGCCGCGGTGAGGCCGGAGGGAGCCAAGACATTCTTCGAGGCGCACTTCTCCGCCTATCGCATCGTGCGCCCGGCCTCCGGAAAGGAGCCGGAACGCCGGGTCGGCTTCCTCACCGGCTATTTCGAGCCGGAACTGACGGGATCCCTGGAGCCCGGCCCCGGCTACACCGCCCCGGTGCTCGCCCGCCCCGACGACCTCGTCAGCCTCGCCCCCGGAGAGACCGCGCCGGGACTCGATCCGATCTACCGGGCGGGTCGGCGCACCGAGGCCGGCCTCGTCCCCTATCCCGACCGCGCGGCGATCGAGGACGGGGCGCTCGGCGAGCGGACCCGGCCGCTGCTCTGGCTGCGCGACGCCGTCGATCTGTTCGTGCTGCAGGTGCAGGGGTCGGGCAGGGTGCGCCTGCCGGACGGGCGCGGGATGCGGGTGCTCTACGACGGCAAGAACGGCCAGCCCTACACCTCGATCGGCAAGCTCCTCGTCGCCGAGGGCCACCTGCCGATCAACGGCCTGAGCCTGGAGCGCTGGACCGCCTGGCTGCGGGCGAACCCGGACCATGCCCGCCGGCTAATGCGGATGAACGCGTCCTACATCTTCTTCCGGACCGAGCCGGTCTCGGACCCGGCGCTCGGCCCGCCCGGCGCCGCGGGCGTGCCCCTCAGCCCGGGACGCAGCATGGCGGTCGACGGCAACCTCTGGCGCTACGGACTGCCGTTCTGGCTGGAGGGCAAGCTTCCGGGCCAGCCCGGACGCGGCCATCTCGTCGTCGCCGCCGATACCGGCTCGGCGATCGTCGGTCCGGCGCGGGGCGACCTCTATGTCGGCACCGGGGCCGCCGCCGGCCGGGCGGCGGGCGACCTGCACGATCGCATGGGTTTCATCGTGCTGATCCCCAAGCCGGCGCCCGCCGAGACGGGCCCCGCGAAGGATTCCGTGAAGGATGCGAAGGCCCCTGCCCGCGACCCGGCCGCGCCGGAGGCCGCAGCTGGGGAGTCCCGGCCGTGAGGGAGCGACCGCCGCGGCGCCCCCGCCTGCTCTCGCGCGAGGAGGCCCATCTCTGGGGCGAGATCGCCAAGCTGATCACGCCGCTGCGGGGCCGGGCGCGGTTGAGGAAGGCGGCGAAAGCGCCCGCCGCCGAGGCCGAGCGATCCGCCGGGCCGGACCGGCCGAGCGCGGCTCCCCCGGCCTCGGTTGCGAGGCCGGCCCCGAAGACACCGACGAAGACACCGACGAAGACGCCGTCCAAGCCGGCCCTGAAATCCGCGTCGAAGCCCGCCTCCCCTCCCCCGGCCCGGCCCGCACCGGCCGTCCCGCTGCCGCACTCGGCTTCGAAGCCGCTCAAGCTCGGCGACCTCGCCCCCGAAATCGCCCGCGCCTCCGCCGCGCCGGGTCAGGCCCCTGCGCCGCTTCCGCCGGGTGCGCCGGGGCTGGAACGGCGCGAGCGGCGCGGCCTGGAGCGCGGCACGCTGGCGATCGAGGCACGCATCGACCTGCACGGCCTGTATCAGGCGGAGGCGCACGCCGCCCTCGTCGGATTCCTGCTGCGGGCCCGCGCGGCGGGGCATGCCCGCGTGCTCGTGGTGACCGGCAAGGGCGGCGAGGGTTTCGGGGGGCCCGACCGCGGCGGCTTCTCCGAGCGGGGCGTGCTCCGGCGCAGCGTGCCCCACTGGCTGAGGGGCCCGGAGCTGCGCGGGCTCGTGCTCGGCTTCGAGGAGGCGGCGCGCCACCACGGCGGAGCCGGCGCCCTCTACGTGCGGCTGCGGCGGCGCTAAGCCGCCGGAGGGCCGGCCGTCATGCGGGCCCGACGGAACCTGAGGTCAAATCGGCGAGGGGGTCTTGAGCCGGGTGGCGAAACGCGCTACTGAGCCATGCTCTCCCATTGCAGCCGTGTCGCATTCCTCGGTCTCTTCGGCCCAGTGGAACCGATGCGTGGGCCGGGCCGCGCGCCCGCGACGGCTACGGACCCCGGGGCGCTTCCCCGGCGCCCGGCCCTGCTCCCGAACCGGCCGATTTCTTCCCGCCCTTCGTTGGTTGCATCTCCCCACATGACGTCACAGAACGACGCTCTCGCCCCCGTCGAAGCTCCGGCCGAAGCCGCCGTCGCGCCGGCCGATCTCGCCACCCGACGCGAGGTGAAGCTCCAGGACCTCAAGTCCAAATCGCCGACCGAACTCATCACCTTCGCGGAGGAGGTCGAGGTCGAGAACGCCTCGACCATGCGCAAGCAGGAGCTGATGTTCGCGATCCTGAAGCAGCTCGCGGCCAACGAGACCGAGATCATCGGCTCCGGCACGGTCGAGGTGCTTCAGGACGGGTTCGGCTTCCTGCGCTCGAACGACTCGAACTACCTGCCGGGTCCGGACGACATCTACATCTCGCCGACCCAGATCCGCCGCTTCGGCCTGCGCACCGGCGACACGGTGGAGGGCCCGATCCGCGGCCCCAAGGACGGCGAGCGCTACTTCGCCCTGATCAAGGTCAACACGATCAACTTCGAGAACCCGGAGAAGATCAAGCACAAGGTCCACTTCGACAACCTGACGCCGCTGTTCCCGACGAAGCGGTTCAAGCTCGAACTGGACAACCCGACCAAGAAAGACTTCTCGCCCCGCATCATCGACATCGTCTCGCCGATCGGTAAGGGCCAGCGCGCGCTGATCGTCGCGCCGCCGCGCACGGGTAAGACCGTGCTGATGCAGAACATCGCGCAGTCGATCACCCTCAACCACCCCGAATGCTACCTCATCGTGCTGCTCATCGACGAGCGCCCGGAAGAGGTGACCGACATGATCCGCTCGGTGAAGGGCGAGGTCATCGCCTCGACCTTCGACGAGCCGGCCACCCGCCACGTGCAGGTCGCCGAGATGGTGATCGAGAAGGCCAAGCGTCTGGTCGAGCACGGCCGCGATGTGGTGATCCTGCTCGATTCCATCACCCGCCTCGGCCGCGCCTACAACACGGTGGTGCCCTCCTCCGGCAAGGTGCTGACCGGCGGCGTCGACGCCAACGCCCTGCAGCGGCCCAAGCGCTTCTTCGGCGCGGCCCGCAACATCGAGGAGGGCGGCTCGCTCACCATCATCGCCACCGCGCTGATCGACACCGGATCGCGCATGGACGAGGTGATCTTCGAGGAGTTCAAGGGCACCGGCAACTCCGAGATCATCCTCGACCGCAAGGTCTCCGACAAGCGCATCTTCCCGGCGATCGACATCACCCGCTCCGGCACCCGCAAGGAGGAGCTGCTGGTGCCGCCGGATTCGCTCAAGAAGACCTATGTGCTCCGCCGCATCCTCAACCCGATGGGGGTCACCGACGCGATCGAGTTCCTCATGGACAAGCTGCGCCAGACCAAGAGCAACAGCGACTTCTTCGACTCGATGAACACCTAAGGCGAGACGCCTTATCGCGATGTCCTGACGAGGGGCCGGCCGAGACGATCGGCCGGCCCCTCGTTCGTTCAGGCCGCGCCTCGGCCGTTACCGGCGGAAGGGCAATCCTGCCGGAACGCGCGGCTCCGGCATGTAAGATTCTGCAGCAATCACACAATCTTCCGGCCATTCGAACCTTCGTTTCCGTGTGACGTTGGCCCGCCATCACCGCCCTCGGGCGGTTGGGCACGGAGACGGCGAATGGCAACCCGCAACGTATCGGATCTCGTGGTCGAGACGCTCCAGCAGGCGGGGGTGCGCCGCGTCTACGGCCTCGTCGGCGACAGCCTGAACGGGATCACGGAAGCGATCCGCAGCCGCGGCGTCATCGATTGGGTGCATGTCCGCCACGAGGAGGTCGCCGCCTTCGCCGCCGCAGGTGAGGCGCAGATCACCGGCGAACTCGCGGTCTGCGCCGGCTCCTGCGGACCGGGCAACCTCCACCTCATCAACGGCCTGTTCGATGCCCACCGCACCCGCACGCCGGTGCTGGCGATCGCCGCCCACATCCCGTCGAGCGAGATCGGCCTCAACTACTTCCAGGCGACCCGGCCGGAAGAGCTGTTTCGCGATTGCAGCCATTTCTGCGAGCTGGTCTCGGACCCCGCGCAATTGCCCAACGTCCTCGAGACCGCGATCCGCACGGCCGTGGGCCGGCGCGGCGTCGCCGTCGTGGTCATTCCCGGCACCGTCGCCCTCAAGGAGGCTCCGAAACGCGCGCTGGCCGCCCCCGCGACCCTGCGCCCGCGCGCGCCCGTCGCCGTGCCGCCGGCCGACGAACTCGACCGCCTCGCCGAACTGCTCAACGGCTCCAAGAAGATCACGCTGCTGTGCGGTCGCGGCTGCGCCGGGGCGCACGCGCCGCTGATGCGTCTGGCGGAACGGCTCAAGAGCCCGATCGTCCACGCGCTCGGCGGCAAGGAGCATGTCGAGCACGACAACCCCTACGATGTCGGCATGACCGGCCTGATCGGCTTCTCCTCGGGCTATGCGGCGATGGAGGCCTGCGAGACCCTGCTGATGCTCGGCACTGACTTCCCCTACCGCCAGTTCTACCCCGAGCACGCCAAGATCGCGCAGGTCGATCTTCGCCCGGAGAATCTGGGCAAGCGCTGCCGGCTCGAACTCAGCCTCGTCGGCGATGTCGCCGCCACCCTCGAGGCGCTGCTGCCGCGGCTGACCGGCAACGACAGCGCGCGCCATCTGGAGGCCAGCCTCAAGCACTACGCCAAGGCACGGGAAGATCTCGACGACCTCGCCACCGGCAAGCCGGGGCGCAAGCCGATCCACCCGCAATATCTCACCCGGCTCCTCAGCGAGGCAGCGCATGACGACGCCGTGTTCACGGCCGATGTCGGCACGCCGACCGTCTGGGCGGCGCGCTACCTCACCATGACCGCCGGCCGGCGCCTGATCGGCTCCTGGGCGCACGGCTCGATGGCCAACGCCCTGCCCCACGCCATCGGCATCCAGGCGGCGAGCCCCGGGCGGCAGGTGATCTCGCTCTCGGGCGATGGCGGCTTCGCCATGCTGATGGGCGACATCCTCACCCTCCGCCAAGAGAAGCTGCCGGTGAAGGTCGTCATCTACAATAACGGCACGCTCGGCTTCGTCGAGCTGGAGATGAAGGCCGCGGGCTATCTTGAGACCGGCGTCACACTCGAGAACCCGGACTTCGCCGCCATGGCCAACGCCATCGGCATCCATGCCCGCCGGGTCGAGGATCCGGGCGATCTGGAGGGCGCGATCCGGGACGTGCTGGCCCATCCCGGCCCCGCCCTGCTCGACGTGGTGACGAACCGCCAGGAACTGGCGATGCCGCCGAAGCTCCAGGCCGAGCAGGTGAAGGGCTTCAGCCTCTACGCGCTCCAGGCGGTGATGAACGGGCGCGGCGACGCCATCCTCGATCTGGCCAAGACCAACCTGCTCCGCTGAGCCAAGCGTCCGCCGCGCTCCGGGACCGGTCCGGGCGCGGCGGACGTCATCGCCAAATCGAGGCCGAGCCTGTAACTGCAGGCCGTTGCCAGGCAGTCACACTGGGCTGCAACATCGCTCGCGCATTCGACCGCGCATCATCCGCAAGCGCCTGCCGGCACAGCGCAATCGACGTGGCATCTCACATTATAATAACTACAAGTACCTGATTTTACTCTGATTTCCCTTGTCGACCAGGATTTCGGCGACATTCATGGCTGCGGTCTGCCTCAAGGGTCCGCCATGTCTGCGTCCCGATACGCTCGCACGACTTCCCCTCTCGCCGCATTTCTGCTGGTTGGCGTGGCTCCGGCCCTGGCCCAGCCGGCGAGCGCGACGCTCGATACGATCTCGGTGGAGGCCTCCCGCGCGCAGCAGCCGGCTCCGCGGCCGGCCAGCGGCGGGCCGCCCGCGACGCCAATCGCCGCGCCGCCCGGCCCGGCCGGCGCCGTCGGCGTGGGGTCGGCCACGAGCGGCGGTGGCGGCGGCCCGACGGGGGTCATCGGCTACACCGCCCGCGGCAGCGCGGCGGCGACCAAGACCAACACGCCGATCATCGAGACGCCGGCCTCGGTCTCGGTCGTCACCCGCGAGCAGCTCAACGACCGCAACGTCCAGACGCTGAACGAGGCGATCGCCTACACCCCGGGCGTCTCCTCCAACGTGTTCGGCTTCGACCCGCGTTTCGACGCCTTCTATATCCGCGGCTTCGAGGTCACGAATATCGGCATCTACCGCGACGGCCTGCGCCAGCCCTCCGCGCCCTTCGCGATTCCCCGCGTCGAGCCCTACGGCCTCGACGCCCTGACGATCCTGCGCGGGCCGGCGGCGGGCCTCTACGGTCTCGGCGCGCCCGGCGGCATCGTCGACGTCACGTCGAAGCGCCCGACCTCCGTGCCCTTCGGCGAGATCTGGCTGCAGCGGGGCAAGTACGACCGCACCCAGGGCGCCTTCGATCTCGGCGGGCCGATCGAGCAGAGCGGCGGGCAGCTCTCCTACCGGCTCACCGGCCTGTTCCGGCAGGGCGACAGCTTCCTGCCCGGAGGCCGGGAGGACCGCAACTTCATCGCCCCCGCGATCACGTGGCGGCCCGATGCCGATACCAGCCTGACGGTGCTCGCCGAGTATCTCGACAACACCGTGCCCGGCAACGCCTCGTTCTACTCGAACTTCGCCGATCCGCGCTTCCAGAAGACGAACCTGTTCTCGGGCGACCCCGCCTTTCAGGACTACACCACCCGGCAGTACCGCATCGGCTACGCCTTCGAGCACCGCTTCGGCCCGGACGTCGTGTTCCGGCAGAACTTCCGCTATTACAACGTCTTCGGCGACCTGAGATACACCCAGATCGACACGATCAGCCCCGATCTCCAGACCGCCGGTCGCTCGAACGGGCGCATCACCAACGCCCTCGACACGCTCTCGCTCGACAACCAGCTCGAGACCCGCTTCACCACCGGCCCGGTCGCCCACACCCTGATCACCGGCATCGACTACACCAATTCGCGCTACACCGACCGGCGCGGCTTCCTCGTCGTGCCCGACCTGCAGATCGGCGGCCTGATCCGCCCGAATTACGGGGCGCAGTTCATCCCGACCCCGGCGCTCACAGGCGCCTCCCGTCAGCGGATCGAGCAGCTCGGCACCTACGTGCAGGATCAGGCGCGGATCGGATCGCTGATCCTCACCCTGACCGGACGGCACGACCAAGTCTCGCAGCTCTCCGAGAGCGACAGCGCCCCGTCGGCGACGGGCCCCGCGACCGCGAACGACCGGGCCTTCTCCTACCGGGTCGGCGCCAACTACCTGCTGACGGACTTCATCGTCCCCTACGCGAGCTTTGCCACCACCTTCGCGCCGCAGCTCGGCTTCGGCCGCGACAACGCTCCGTTCCAGCCGACCACCGGCGAGCAGTTCGAGGCCGGCATCAAGACCCAGGTGCCGGGCCGCAACGTGTTCCTCAACATGGCGGTGTTCGACATCACCCAGTCGAATGTCCTGCGGCCCGATCCGGTCAACCCGATCCTGTTCCAGGCCGCCATCGGCGAGGTGCGCTCGAAAGGCGCCGAGCTGGAGCTGACCGCCAATCTCGGCCCCGGCATCAACGTGCTGGCCTCCTACAGCCACATCGATATCCGGACGACCCGCAATCCCGGCGCGCCGGAGACCGTCGGCATCCCGCTCTCGGGCATTCCCGCCAACACGGTCACGGCGTTTGCCAACTACGCCTTCCAGCCCGACACCGACCTGTTCGGCCTGAGCCTCGGCGGCGGCCTGCGCTACGCCGGCACCAGCCCGGCCAACGAGGTGCCGGGCAGCTTCCGCAACTCGACCGTGACGCTGTTCGACGCGGTGGCGGCCTACGATTTCGCCAAGGTCGATCCGCGGCTGACCGGCATGCGACTCCAGGTCAACGTGAACAACGCGTTCGACCGCCGCTATTTCAACTGCCAGGCGGGCGCCTGCTACCGAGGCCAGCCCCGGCAATTCTATGCGAGCCTGATCTATCGCTGGTGAGACGAAGCCCGCCCTGACCCCCGTCATCCGAAACATCCCCGCCCAGGCCATCCTCGACGATGCCCTGGACGGCGCCTTCGCGGCTTTCTCCGGTCGCCTCCGCCGCGATCCGGATCCGCTTGCCTGCGCGCTGTCGGATCTGGGGGGCAACGGTGCGATCCGAGACGGGATCGCCCTCCTCGCGGACGCCCATCCCGGAGCGGAGCGCAAGGCGGTGGCCTCGCTGTGGAGCGCCCACCTCTTCGCCGCGCTGATCGCGCCGGCTCTCGCGGCGGGGGCGCGGCTCGGGGTCGCCGTCGCGGCCGAGGCGATCCGCTTCGCGCCGGGGACCGGGCTGCCGGGCACCCTCCACCTCGCACAGGAGGCGCCGCGCCCCTGCCCTCTCCCGGCCCAGGTCGACCGGCTGCTCGCCGAGGGCGTCGCGCCGGTGGTTCAGGCCCTGCGGGTTGAGACGGGATTGTCCGCCCGGCTGCTGTGGGAGAATGCCGGCGGCCACCTGTTCTGGACGCTGAGGATGATCGCGCGGGACATCCCGGAGCGGGCCGGCGCGGCGGCCGAGGCGCTGCAGGCCCTGCGCTGGCCGCGCGACGCCTGCGCGGCGCTGACGCTGATGCGCGCCGACGCCGTGGCGGGTTTCGATGCGCCGCGCCGCCGGATCTGCTGTCTGCGTCACGGCCTGCCCGGCTTCTCGAAATGCGAGGGGACCTGCCCCCTGCTCAGGCCCCGCGCGACATCTCTGGCGGAGGGCAAGGACCCGACGTTCGACATTGATACCGCGTCCGAGTGATTGCTTGGGGCCGTCTCCGTCATGATGAGGCGGGGCCGAGGCGATCGGCCGGGCATGGCCGTTCATCGCCTGACAGGGTTCGAGCGGCGCCGCGCTCAGCCGCCGCGCCCGGCTTCCGCGCCGAGGCCGCGCTGCGCCTTGGACCGCAGGCGCTTGTTCTGGAAGATCAGCGTGACCGTGGCGCCGCTGTCGCGATCCGACCAGAGGTAGGTCTCGTACGTGCCGAGCCCGGGGATCGTCGCGGTGGCCTCGATCGTGCCGCGGCAGCCGAGCAGGTCCTCGACCTCGAACAGACGCATCTCGGCCTCGAGCAGATCGAAGCTGCCGAGGCTCACCGGACACCGTGTCCGCCGCGTCGGCGGCCGGTGCGCGGCGACCGGGCGGAGCGGCACCGCCGGCCCCGGATCGGCCGCCGTCGGCCGTGCGTGCGGGGTCCGGGCGGGCGGCGCATTCTCCGATGCATCGGGGACGACGGCCGGTCTCGCATCACCGGCGTCCGGTGCGGTCGCGGGCGGGTTGCCGCCGGGCGACGCAACGGGTCGCGGCTTTGCCCGTGCGGCGTCGCCGCCCTGCAGGGTGGGTGTGAAGGCCGGACCCTGCCGCAACCGTGTGGCCCCGACCGGGGGGCCGCCGCGGCCGGAGCCATGCGGCGCCCGCTCCTCGCCCGCTTCGCGCGGGACGCGCGCATGGCCGACGACGATGGCCCGGCGCAGGGCGGTGTCCAAGCCGCGCAGTTCGCGGGAAAGGCGCTCGCTCCGTCCTCTGCCGGCCACGCCGGAACGGGTCTCGCAGTCCGCGAAGGCGGCGAGGGCATCGCGGATCTCATCCTCGGTCCACTGCCCGGCCGGCTTGCCGAACAGATCGGCCTCGCCCTGCGGAACCGCCGGCGCGGCGACGGCACCGAGCCGGCCGAGCCTGTTCTCGGCGAGGGCGCGGTGGGCGCCGCAGCCGCCGACCGCCGCGAGGGCGGTGCGGAACGGCGAAGGGGAGGCGGCCAGGGACGAGCCGCATGCGGCTGCGAGCAGGACCGATGCGAGGAGGAGGCGCATGGAGACGGTCGCCCGGGATCAGATCGATCGGCTTAAGCGACCGGTTCGGCGTGAACGGACCCTTACCGCACGGACATGACGCCCGGACTTCGGCCGCGATGCCTTACTGCCCGTTGACCGTCTCGCTCGAATCGACCGGATCCGATCGACCCTTTCGGGATCGATCGAGCGGGGCGGTCTGACCGCCCTGCCCCGCTGCCGCAGTTTTCACGGGAAAACCGCCGCGCTTCAGGCCGTGCCCTTCGGCGCATTTCCGCGCCTGCGACGGCGGGCCAGCATGTTGAGGGCCTCCACGCCCGCCGAGAAAGCCATGGCGGTGTAGATGTAGCCCTTGGGCACATGCGCCCCGAACCCCTCGGCGAGCAGCGTCATGCCGATCATGATCAGGAAGCCGAGCGCCAGCATCACCACGGTGGGGTTGGCGGCGATGAAGCGCGAGAGCGGATCGGCGGCGAGCAGCATCACCGTGACCGCGGCGAGAACCGCGACGACCATGATCGCCACGTGCTCGGTCATCCCGACCGCGGTGATGATCGAGTCGATCGAGAAGACGAGATCGAGGATCAGGATCTGGACGATGGCGGAGCCGAAGGTGATCGCCGCCTGACTACCGGGCTTCTCCTCCGGGCTCGGATCGACGCTGTGGTGGATCTCCTTGGTCGCCTTCCACAGCAGGAACAGGCCACCGGCGATCAGGATGAGGTCGCGCCAGGAGAAGCCCTTGCCGAAGACCTCGAAGACCGGCTCGGTCAGGTGGACGATCCAGGCCACGGTGCCGAGCAGGGCGAGCCGGAGGATCAGGGCGAGGCCGATGCCGATGCGCCGGGCCCGGGTCTGCTGGTCGGCCGGCAGCTTGTTGGTGATGATCGAGATGAAGATCAGGTTGTCGATCCCGAGCACGACCTCCATCACCACGAGGGTCGCGAGCGCCGCCCAGGCGGTCGGATCGGTGGCGAGTTGCAGCAGGTTGTCCAAGGGGAGGTCCACCCGTCGTTCGTCGGTTCAGAAGGGAAGGGGAAAGCGGCTCGTGGCGCCCGGTGCGGCGTCTGGCGGCACGAGCACGCGCACCGCCTTCGGCACGACCTTGAAATGGGCCGGCGTCCAGGTGGTGAGTTCGCCGTCGGTGTTGACGGCGCGGGGCTTGCGGGTGGTCAACACCAGCTCGGTGGTCTCGAAGGCGCGCACATCCGCGGCCTTGCCGTGGGTGCCCCGGCGCAGGGCCGGCAGCAGCGCGATCAGCCGCCACCAATGGGCGACCTCCAGGCTGTAGAAGTCGAGCCTTCCGTCATCGACGGTGGCGTCCTCCTGCACCGTCATCCCGCCGCCGTAATGGCGCCCGTTGCCGACCGAGGCCTGGATCGTCGTCACCTTCTCGGTGCGGCCGTCATGCTCGATCGTCACCGTGAAAGGGCGGGCGCGGCGCAACAGGCGGATGGCGGCGATGGCGTAGCCCACCGTCCCCCAGGTCTTCTTGGCATTGGCCGTCAGTTCGCTGGCGAGATCGGCCGAGAAGCCGACGCTGGCCACGTTGAAATAGTAGTGCCCGTTGACCCAGCCGAGATCGATCGCCTTTTCCGGCGCGGTCGGGATGACCCGCGCGGCGGCCTCCGGATCGAGGGGCAGGCCGAGGGAGCGGGCGAGATCGTTGGCGGTGCCGAGCGGCAGGATGCCGAAGGGCAGCTTGGTCTCGACCAGAGCGGGCGCCGCCGCATTCATGGTGCCGTCGCCGCCGCCGAGGATCACGAGATCGACCGCTCCGGCATGGCGCTCGATCACTTCCTTGCAATCGCTGCCGCCTTCGGGCTCGATGAGGTCGAGCCCGCCCTCGCGCAGAACCGTTCGGATCGCGTCCAGCGGCCCGGATCCGCTGCGGGCCTTGCTGTTCACGAGGAGGAGCGCGCGGCGTCCCCTCGGTTTCGCGTTCGCGCTCAAGCGGCCGCTCCGGTGATGATCGGACGGAGCAGGGAGACCACCATGGCCGGCAAAAGCCTATCCTCGCACGCTTCCGCGCCGCGTTCGCGCCAGCGTCAACAGGGATCCGACATCACGATCGACGCCTCGACCGTCAGAGGGGCCCGGACCCGTCTTCGGCAATCCCGCTGGAGGCGCCCGCCGGGAGCGCTCGTCCGTTCCGCCCCGAGGGCAGGATGAGCTGGGACTGCCACGCTCAAGGTGGGGAGTTCCCGCGGGTTGGCAAGAGCCCGCGGGTTCGCAAGAGGAGGAGGGAGCCAAGGAGCAGGAGGATGCGCAACAGGACAAACCGGGGGACGGACAGGGCTGCGCGGCGATCGGGCCGCTTCCGGAGCGCGGCGGGGAGGGACAGCGGGGGTAACGGGCGCTCCGGCGCGCCCCCTGTCGCAAACGGGGCCGGACTCGGTTAGGTACGCCATCGGTGGCGGAAAGCGTGGAACCGTCGCGGCGCGTTCATGCGTTCCGTCCCACCGACCGCCTCCCGCGGAATGCCCGCCGCCGTCATCCGTCCGAGGTGTGAGCCGACGGTCGCCGGGCGCTTCGTGAGGCACCTTCAGGCCTGCTCGCCCGATCGGTCCCGTCATGCGCCCCGTCCTGCTCCTGACCCTTCTCCTCTCCTCGGCCTGCGCCACCGGAACCGCCCTGGCTCAGTCGGGATCGAACTGGGTCGATCCCCCGGCGAAATCCGAACCCGCCCCGGCCGCGAGCGAGCGGGCGAAGCCCGCGGCCAAGCCGGGCCCCCGCTTCGAGGCGGAGCCGGAGGCACGGGCCCGCGCGCATCGGGAAGCCGCCTCCCCTCCGGCCCGGAGAGAGACGCGCCGCCACGACCGAACCCGCGCGGCCGAGATGCGCCGTGCCCGTCGGGCCGCCATTCGCGAACGGGCGCGCGAGCAGGAGCACACCCGCACGGCCCGGACCGAGCGCGCTCTGGAGCGCCCTGCCCCGCCGCCCGCCCGGATGGCCCGGAGCGAGCCGGATCCGCGCTTCGGGGACTGGGCCGTCACCGCGCGTCGGCTCAGCCTCGACTATCTCGACAGCGTATCCGCGCCCAACGGCGCGATGCTGGCCTCCGCGCCCCGCTTCTACGGCGGCCCGGTCCGCTTCCATGGACGCATGATGTCGCTCGGCGCACTGCTCGCCGAGAAGCGGCGCTTCGCCCGGCGCTGGCCCGAGCGGCGCTACGAGCCGCAAGGGGAGCCGCGGGTCGCCTGCGACGGGCAGAGCGCGACCTGCCAAGTGCGCGTCGTCCACGATTTCACCGCGCTGAGCCCGTCCCGCGGGGCGCGCTCGCAAGGGGTCGCCGAACTCACGCTGACGGTGAGTTTCGCCGGCGGCGCGCCGGTCATCGTCTCGGAATCGAGCCGCGTCCTGAGCCGCGCCGGGGCCTGACGCCGGATACGCCGCCGCATCGACCGGATACTCGGGCCGGTCCATGCTGTAGTAGCAGGGGACGGGCGCCGCCGGGCGGCGGCGTTCCGGAACGATCGAGAACAGGGCATCGCGCGCGTGAAGGGATCGGCAAAGGCCGCTGGCCGGAGCAAGGACGAGACAGCACCTCCCGAGACGCCGGTCTCCGAGGACGATCGCCGCATCCGCGCGCTGATCCTGGCCGAACTCGACCGGCGCGGGGCGCGGCCGGTGGCGCGCCGCACGCTGGCTCTGATCGCCGAGGGCTTCGTCGAGCCCGCCGACGGCGTGCCCGGCTACCGCATCGTCGATCGGACCGGCGCGGTGCGCCTGCGGGGCGAGGACGGAACCGGCGTGCCGCTGACCCTGCACGACCTCGTCGAGGAGCTTCGCGCGCAGCACGCCCCGCTGTTCCTCCCCCCTGCCCCCGAGCCGGAACCGGAGCCGCCCCGCGACACCATCGCCGACGTGCGGGCCGCGGGTGCCCGCTTCGTGGAGACGCAGTCGGCGCTGGCGCGCTCGCTGGCGAACAGTTCGGCCGAGCGCAGCCGGGCGCTCGCCAGCGCCGCGACCGAGACCGTCGAGGGCTGGCGCAGCCGGCTCGCCGAGCGCCTGAAGGCTCGGCCGAGACCCGCCCCGGTCGAAGCCACCCTCGATTCGACCGATCCGGTCCCCAACGCCGCGGAGCGCTTGGCCGAAGCGCGCGCCCGCGTCGAGGAGAGTTGGCGGCGCGTGGCGGGCGGGGTCCAGCCCCGGCAGACCGCGATGCGGCTGCGCGACCGGGCGGAGGACGCGCTGGCGGCCGGCAGCCGCCGCCCGGTCGCGCTGATCGCGCTCGGCGCCCTGGCCGGCGCCGGCCTCGTCGCCGCGCTCTCGCTGAGCGGGCGCGAGACGGGGGATGCAGAACGTCCCGCTCAACAGCGCGCCGAAACGCAGGCGCCGCAGACGGCGCCGGCGGGATCGCCGCCGGCCTCGGAGCGCGCGCCGGGCGAGGAGCCGGCCCCCGACGCCTCCACGGAGATGCCGCCCGCGGAGACCGAGCGTCCGCCGGAGCCGGAGCCGCGCAAGGCGGCCAACGCCCTCGTCGGCGTGCCGGAGGTGATCGATACGGCGACGCTGCGGGTGGGCGGGAAGGTCGTGCGCCTGTTCGGCGTCGAGTGGGTCCGCGGCGGTCAAGCCGACGAGTTGAGCAAGTACCTGCGCAAGCGCTCGGTCACCTGCCAGCCCGCCCCCGGCAGCAGCGCCTATATCTGCACCGTCGAGGGTCGCGACCTCTCCGAAGTGGTGCTGTTCAACGGCGGCGGCCGCGCCTCGTCCGAGGCGACGCCGGATCTCGCCGCGGCCGAGGATCACGCCCGCACCGAACGGCTCGGCGTCTGGAAACGCTGAGACGCCGGGCAGCGGCCGAGCCCGTCTCGTCCAATCGAACCCGGTCGTTGCCGCGGGGTGGGCGGCACGCGGACCAGTCGATCGTCTGGTCCGCTCGATCGAGGCGGACCGCCTGTCAGAGCAGCGGCTGGCGCGCGGCGGCGTCCTCGCGGGCGCAGATGACGGGGTCGGGCCTCGTCCCCTCTCCCTCCAGGGCGCGCTTCAGGTCGGCCCGGGCGCGCTCCAGATCGGCGCGGAAGCCGGGATCGGCCTGCAGCACCGACATCAGCGCCGAGGCGCCGGTGCGGGCGGCCTCCACGTCGCTGAGCCAGTGGACGCCGCACACCACCCGGCTCTCACCATAGAGCCGGCTGCGCACCAGGAACTGCGTCGCCTTCTCCGGCATCAGGCTCGCCATGATCATCCCGTAGGCCCAGCCCTGCCCGGCATGGCCGGAGGGGTAGCTGAAGCTGTCGGCGAGCTCGGGCGTGCGCGCGACGCAGATCGGCGCCTCGTTGCCGACGAAGGGGCGCAGGCGGCGGTAGCGCCGCTTGGCCACGCGGGTGGCGCGGGCGACGTCGATGCGGGCCCGGTCGAGGAGGCGCATCAGGTCGGGCACGCGGGTCTGGTCGATGCGCTGGCCGAGCACGCAGGCATAGTCTTCCAGAAGCGCGGCACCGCCATCGGCGACGTCGTTGGTGGCGAGGGCCCAGCGCGGGCTGCCCTGATAGGCCCGCGTGGCATTGTAGACCGCCCGATCCGCCGCCTCCCCCGCCGAGTGCCCGGCCGGCGGCGGCGGCAGGATCGCCACGAGATTGGGTGTCGCCTCGTCGCTGAGATAGCCCTTCGGGGCGGCGGACGTGAGCTTGTCCTTCTCCAGCGATGGCGCGGCGGCCGCCGGGCTCGACGCCCCCGAGGGCTGGGAACGGGCGGGTACGGCCTGGAACGGTCCGGTCGCGAGAATCAGCGTCAGCAGGGCGGCGAGGCGCACCGGCGCATGGGTCGGGCGAGACATCGGAGTGGCAGCTTTCAGGCGCCGCAGCCAAGGATCGGGACGGCGGAGGGGGGATCGGGCATCAGTCTCGAACCGATGCCTCGGCCCTGTCTAGGAGCGAGGTACGACAGACGCATCACAGTCCGATCCCCTGTCATACGACGTCGATCCGCTCGGTTCGCGGCGATGCCGGCGCACCGGCACCGTGCCCTCCCCGCGATCGGATCAGACGGCCCGGATCGCGTCGGCGACGGCGCCTGGAAACTCCTCGTGGGCACTCAGCGCGCCCGGCACGGGGGCGGCCACGACGCGGCCGGTGGCGATCAGCGCGTCCATCTCGGCGCCGGAGCGACGCGGCGCCTGGTCGGGGCGCAGCACCTGCACCGGCGGCAGGCCGTGACCGAACAGGGCGAGGAAGTCCTCGCGCGAGGCCGCCGGATCGAGGCCGCCCGTCACGAAGGCCGCCGTGCCGAAGCGCCCCCGGCTCTGCCGGGTGATGCGGTGCTTGGCGGCGACGACGGCGGGCGTGACATGGGTCGCCTCGGCATAGACATGGGCGCGCATCATCCGCCCGATGACCGGCGGGCTGATGTTGATCCGGTAGAGCGCCTCGCCGAGGAGCGGCATCTCGACCGCCCGGCGGATCCGGCCGAACCACGCGGCGCGCTCCGGCCCCAGGGCGGTCGGCAGCGGCCCGCGCCAGGTCGGCGCCACGAGCACGAGCCGCGCGAAGGCGCCGGGATGGCGGCGCGCGGCGGCCACGAGATAGGGGGCGGCATGACCCGCCGCGACGGCGAGCGCGTAGGGGCCGGGCGCGGCCTCGAGCAGCGCATCGAGGAAGGCGTGCAGGTTGGCCGGGTTCAGCGGCAGCCGCGCGCGGGGATGGGCGCCGAAGCCCGGCCAGTCGGGCACGAGGCAGCGGTGGGTCCCGCCGAGTTCGCGGGCCAGCGGCAGCATCTCCTCGCGGGCCGAGATCGAGGAGAGGGCGGGCAGGAGCAGGGCCGGCGCCCCCTCCCCGATCTCGGCGCAGGGCGTCGCGACCCGGTGCCCCGCGACCGTGAGGTCGAGGGTCCGGGTCGCGACCGAGGAGCTGGCCGGTGTCATCAGGTCCGCAGCAGTTCGTTGATGCCGGTCTTGGCGCGGGTGCCGGCATCGACGCGCTTGACGATCACGGCGCAGTACAGGC
>Ga0233425_10000262_pt1 | contig 139980 bp, 140 predicted proteins | sample Watercolumn_Towu_2_FD_181712 | JGI IMG/M metagenome (GOLD analysis project Ga0233425, IMG submission 181712) | Freshwater microbial communities from Lake Towuti, South Sulawesi, Indonesia - Watercolumn_Towuti2014_140_MG | ecosystem: Environmental > Aquatic > Freshwater > Lake | place...
CGTCGCGGTGACCGCGCTCGTCGGGCTCGACCGCCAGGGCCGCGTGAGCCACGCGCGCCTCGCGTTCGGCGGCGTCGCCGCGACGCCGGTTCGTGCGGTTGCCGCCGAGGACGCGCTGATTGGCCAGGAGCCGACGCCGGAGCGGCTGGGGCAGGTGGCGCTCGTCGCGCGCGACGCGCTCACGCCGCAGTCGGACGCCTTCGTCTCGGGCGCGTATCGCCGTCACCTCGCCGGCGTGCTGACTCGCCGTGCGCTGACGCGCGCCGTCGAGCGCAGCAAGGCACGCGAGCGGGCGGGCAAAGCCCGGGAGCCCGCGAGTTCAATCGGCGCACGCGAGCGGGCGGGCGCTTCAGCGCCCGGGAGCCCGCGAGCTCAATCAATCAACGGACGCGTGCGCGACGTCGATGCGCCGGCCGGCGCGACGCTGCTCGGCGTGCTGCGCGACGCGCTCGGGATCTTCGACGTCAAGGAAGGCTGCGACGAAGGCGTGTGCGGCGCCTGCACCGTGCTGCTCGACGGGCGGCCGGTGTCGAGCTGCCTCGTGCTCGCGGGCAGCGTGCGCGAGCGGCCGATCGTGACGGTCAAGGGGCTCGAGGGCGACGCCGGACTCCACCCGTTGCAGGAGGCGTTCGTCAGGCACGGCGCCGTGCAGTGCGGGTTCTGCACGCCGGGCATGCTGCTGACCGCGCTGCATTTCCTCCAGCGCAACCCGCGCCCCGGGCGCGACGAGATCCGGCACGCGATCGAGGGCAACCTCTGCCGCTGCACCGGCTACGCGAAGATCGTCGACGCGATCGAGGCCTACGCGCGCGAGAACGGCCGTGGCTGACACGCTCACGGCCGCGCCCGGGCTGCGCATCGTCGGGCAGCCGATCCCGCGCCACGACGCGCGCGACAAGGTTGCCGCGGCCACCGCCTATGCGGCCGACTTCGCGCTCCCCGGGATGGTGCACGCGTTCGTGCTGCGCTCGCCGTATCCCTCCGCACGCATCGTCAGGCTCGACACCGCGCGTGCTCGTGCGATGCCCGGCGTCGCGGCGGTGCTCACCGCGCGCGACGTCCCGAAGAACACGCTGTCGACCGACGTCCCCGGTCAGACGACCACCGTCGGTCCGTTGCGCGCGTCGCTCCACGTGCTGGCGGAAGGACGCGTGCGTCATCAGGGCGAGCCGGTCGCGCTGATCGCGGCCGAGACGATCGAGCAGGCGCGTGCCGCCGCTGACGCGGTCGACGTGGGATACGACGTGCTGCCCGGCGTCTTCAGCGCCGCGGCGGCGCTCGAGCCGAACGCGCCGAAGGTGCACGACAGCGGCAACCTGCTCGCGCAGTGGCGCATCGCGCGCGGCGACGTCGCGGCGGGCTTCGCGCGCGCCGCGGTCGTCGTGGAAGGCGAGTACGTCACCCAGCTCGTCGATTCCGCGTACCTCGAGCCGGAGTCGGGCGTCGCGTGGATCGACTCCGACGGCGTGATCACGATCCGGCTCTCGACGCAGGTGATCGAGCACTTCCGCGACGTCGCCGAGGTGCTCGACGTGCCGCAGAACCGCGTGCGCATCATCGGCACGTACCTCGGCGGCGGCTTCGGCGGCAAGGAAGACGTCACCGTCGAGGTGTACCTGGGGCTGCTCGCGCTCAGGACCGGGCGGCCGGTGAAGATGGTGTGGACGCGGCAGGAGTCGCTGCTCTCGCGCGCCAAGCGTCATCCGTATCGCCTGCGCTACCGCACGGGCGCGCTCGCCACCGGTGAGATCGTCGCGCAGGAGATCGACCTGCTCGGCGACTCCGGCGGCTACGCTTATCTCTCCGCGCTCGTGCTGCTCTATTCCACGGTGACCGCGGCCGGGCCGTACCGCGCGCCCGCCGTGTCGGTCAACGCGCGCGTCGCCTACACGAACAACCCGCCGACGAGCGCGATGCGTGGCTTCGGCGGGATGCAGACGGTCTTCGGTTACGAGTCGCAGATGGATCGGGTCGCGCGGGCGCTGAAGCTCGATCCCGTGCGCGTGCGCGCGGTGAACGCGCTGCGCAAAGGCGATAGCCTCCCCGTCGGCCAGGTGATGGAGACGCACGTGGCGATCCCGGAGCTCGCCGAGCGCGCGTGGGCGGCGCTCGGCGCACCGGCGAAGCCCCGGGCCCCGCACGTGAGAGTCGGCCGCGGGCTCGCGTGCAACTTCCAGCCGTACGGCCGCATCGTGTGGCTCCACGACTGGTCGAGCGCGTGGATCGGCTTCGAGATGGACGGCAGCCTCGTCGTGCGCTGCGGCGCGCCCGACGTCGGCGGCGGCCAGGCGAGCTCGCTCTGCCAGATCGCGTCGGAAGTGCTCGGCGTGCCGCTGGATCGCATCGTCGTGCACGTCTCCGACAGCGCGCTCACGCCGCTCTCCGGCACGACGACCGCGAGCCGCCAGCTCTACATGTCGGGCAACGCGTGTCTCAAGGCCGCCCGCGAGCTGCGTGCGCAGCTCCTGCCCGTCGCCGCGCGCATGCTCGACGTGGACGTGGAGAAGCTGGACATGGCCGACGGTGCCGTCCACGCGGCTGACCGACGCACGGTCTCGCTCCGCGACTTGCTCGCGCAGTGCGCGCGTGCCGGTGTCCCGCGCAGTCATCTCGGCGTCTACCACGCGCCGGCGGGCGAGCCCGTCGATCTCCACGCGGGCGCCGGCAAGGTGTTCCCCGACTACACGTTCGGCGCGCACGCCGCCGAGGTCGAAGTCGACATGGAGACGGGCGAGGTCCGTGTGTTGAAGTACGCGGCCGCGCACGACGTCGGCCGCGCGATCAACCCGCAATCGGTGGAAGGCCAGATCCAGGGCGGCGCGGTGCAGGGGCTCGGCTACGGGCTGATGGAAGAGGTGATGGTCGAGGACGGAATCAATCTCACGACGTCGTTCGCGACCTACCTGATCCCGACCGCGGCCGACGTGCCGGACGTCGAAGCGATCGTCGTCGAGTCCGGCGAAGGGCTCGGCCCGTTCAACGCGCGCGGCATCGGCGAGCCGCCGATCGGGCCGCCGGCGGCCGCCGTCGCCAACGCGATCGAGGACGCGACGGGCGCGCGCATGACGCGGCTGCCGATCACCGCCGAGCGCGTCGCGCGCGCGCTCGGTCTCGTCACCTAGTACTCTGCGGGGGTGCGCGCGTCTCTACACGGGCGCGCGGCGCCCCCAGACCGCGTAGAGCGGATTCGAGTCGGGATCGAGCGTGCGGTCTTCCGCGCGGACGTCCGTCCAGCCTCCCGACGCCTCGAAGTACTTGCGGACCAGCGCCACGTGATGCTCGTCGCTCGTGTCGAGCCACACGGAGACCGCCTTCGTCGGGAAGCAGCGATTCGAGAACGCGACGACGAACGGCGCGCCCGGGCGCAGCACGCGGCGCACGTCGCGGAAGAGCCGGAGCGGGTGGATCACGTACTGGATCGAGACCGCGCACGTGACCCCGTCGAAGCTGTCGTCGTCGAACGGCAGGCGCGGATCGCGGTTCACGTCGTGCACCACGTGGCGCGTGAGCTGCAGGTTGTCGGCCATCTCCTCGGCGTTCAGGCCGAGGCCGACGACGTCGCGCGCGGCGAGACCCTCGGGCAGATGGCTGCGCCAGCTGCTCATCAGGTCGAGGAGGCGTCCGCCCGTCGGGAGGACTTCGGCGTAGAGGCGACCGAGCGCGGCGATCGCACCGTCGTCGATGTGGACGACCTTGCGCGGGAAGACGTAGAACTCGGGATCCGGCGCTTCGTCGTCCCGCCCGTAGGCGGGAGGCGGCAGCAGCCCGTCGCCCGGAGACGTCAGGAGCCTGGCTTCAATCGCGCGCTGAAGCGGCGGCCGCTCTGGGTGGCGCCTTCGACGAGGAGCGATCGGTCCGGCGACGACGGCTGCGCATAGAGCGTGCCCGTCGCGGTCCCGCCCTTCAGGCCCTGGAGGCGCAGCTTGCCGTCCGCGAGCGCGATCTTGCCCTGTGCCTCGAGGAGCCCGATCGTGCGCGAGGCGGTGGCCTTGTAGCTCCCTTCCCGATCGACCGTCAGCTCGATGAACTCGTCGGGGTCCTTGCTGCCTTCGAGCTCGAGGAGCCCGGACCACTTGCCCGCGACGCTCGCGACATCGCTGATGGCCATCGGTGTGGCCCTGACGGGCGCGCTGGCGCTTCCGGCGCATCCGGCGAGAGTCAGCGCGACCGCAAGACTCGTGAAACCGTGACGCCATCGATCGGCTCGCATGCACGCCCCCTACGGAGGAAAGTTGGACTTTGGTCCGATGGGTTCAGCGGACCAGTCCGGTCTCCATGTCGAGTGGCGCGCGCCGCGGCCCGAGCGTCTGCATCGACTCGAAGCCGTGCTCCACCATGTCGCAGTAGAGCTCGACGCGGTTGCCGTCCGGATCCGGGAAGTATACGCTGCGCGTCACGTTGTGCTCGACGGTGGACTCGACCTTCACGCCCATCGCCTGCAGATCGCGGTACGCGGCCTGCAGCTCCTCGAAGCTCCCGACCTGCCACGCGACGTGGTGCAGGCCCGCGTGGCTGGGATCGGCGGCGGGCAGCGACGCCGGCTGGAACAGCGCCAGCTCGTGGTGCTGCTCGCCGAAGCTGAGGAACACGGTGCCGCGCTCGAGGTCCTCGTGCGCGAGCTTGAGGCCGATCGTCTTCATGTAGAAGTCCTTCGACTTCTGCGCGTCGCGGACCCGCAGGACGACGTGGCCGAGCTTCCTCGCCTGGATCATGGCTCCCTCCTCTGGAGAAGAGCTTACTTCTTGAACGCCCCCGCCTTGTCCAGTTCCATCAGGGCCTCGATACCGGTGCTGAAGCACGGGCCGCCGCCGGGCACGCCCGCGGCCTGGACCGCTTCCAGCAGCTCGCGCTTCGTGGCGCCGTGGTCGATCGCGCGCTTCATGTGCGCGACCACCCCGTCCTTGCGCCCGCGGTGCGCGAGGATGCCGATGATGATCATCTCCTTGTGCTTGATGGAGAGCGCCTTGCCCTCGCCGACCGAGAGCTCCATCAGCGGGCCGCGCGCGGTGACGTACTCCGGATCTTCCTTCGCCACCCACTCCCAGAACGGGTAGCCGTACGGGCTCGCGGTCTTGCCGGTCACTTCCTTCTTGGCCATGGGTGTCTCCTAAAACGCTCGGCGATGGGAGAACTCGATCTCCTCGCTCGTGATGAACTCCAGCAGGACGGCGTGGCCGTCCGCGTTGAGCTTCCGGGCCCTCTCGATCGCGGGAACGATCTGCGCGGGCTTCTCCACGCGCTCGGTGTGGCCGCCCATCGCGCGCCCGAGGTCCGCGTAGTTGCCGCCGATGTCGCGCGTGCGATACCGGTCGTGCGAGACGACGAGCGCGTGCCGCTCGATCGCCATCGCCGAGTTGTTGAGCACGATCGTCGTGATCGGGATGTTGCACCGCACCGCGGTCTCGAAGTCGAGGCCCGTCATGCCGAACGCCGCGTCGCCCATGAAGTTGACGCAGAACTTGTCGGGCGCCGCGAGCTTGGCCCCGATGATCAGGCCGAGGCCCGTGCCGAGCGCGTGTGACTTGCCCCAGCCGATGTAGCTGCGAGGCGCCGTCGCCCGGTAAAAGGGCATCAGCTGATCGCGCGGGCTGCCGGAGTCGTGCGTGACGATGGCGTCCTTCGGGTCGATCGTCCGCATGAAGTCCCAGATCACGCGGTACGGCGTGATCGGCGTCTCTTCCGACGTCAGCTTCGGCATCCACTCCGCGAGCCACGCCTCGCGCATGCGCGTGATCTCCGCGGCCACGGCGGCGGCGCGCGCGCCGCTGCCGCCGAGAGCGCCGTTGGCGCCGAGATCTTTCACCGCGTCGATCATCTGTCGCAGCACGAGCTTCGCGTCGCCGAGGATCGGGTGCTCCGTGTAGTAGTTCTTGTGGAGGTCGCGCTCGTCGTTGGTGGCGTGGACGATCGTCTTGCCGGCGGGGATGTTCGTGGCCATCCCGTGCTTCGTGAAGCTGCAGCCGATGCCGAACACGACGTCCGCGTCCTTCAGGAACTGATAGACCGGGCGTGACATCACGCCGCTGCCGCTCCCGAGCGCCAGCGCGTGGTTTTCGGCGAACGCGCTCTTTCCCTCGAGCGTCGTCATCACCGGCGCGCCGAGCAGCTCTGCCAGCTCGCGCAGCTCGTCGGACGCCTCGGCGTAGAGCACGCCCTGGCCGGCGTGGATGATCGGCCGCTTCGCGTCGACGAGCACGCGCGCCGCCGCGGCGATGTCGCGCGGATTGCCGGCGGGAGTCGTGGCCGTCACCGCCTTGTAGTCGAGCGCGCTCCCGGGAACGTCCGCGACCGCGACGTCGGCGGGAAGCTCGACCATCACCGGGCCCGGGCGGCCCATCTTCAGGAGACCGAACGCGCGGCGCATGACCTCGGAGACCTGCTCCGGCTGGTTCAGCGTCTCCACCGACTTCGTGACCGACGCGTACGTCCGCGCCGAGCTGAAGAGCGGGAAGACCTGCGCGCGGTCGCGCTGATGGCCGAGCGGCAGCAGCAGGATCGGCACCGAGTCCGAGAACGCCGTCGCCACGCCGGGGAACGCGTTCTCCGCGCCCGGGCCGTACTGCATCGCGAAGACGCCGGGCCGCTTGCCGTTGGTGATGCGCGTGAAGCCGTCGGCGATCCCGACGCCGACGCGCTCCTGACGGCACAGCACCGAGCGGATGCCGGCGGCGGCGGTCGCGTCGATCACGGGCGTGGTGGGATACGCGCTGAGGAACGAGACACCTTCGCGCTTCAGGATCTCGGCGATCGCGTCGATGACTTTCATACGCCCAGCAGCCTTTCCAGGTTCTTCCAGAGGATCGCGTCCTTCTCGTCCTGCGTGAGGCTCTTCATCGCGAGGATCCACGCCACGGGCCAGTCGAGCGCCATGTCGTACGGCCAGTCGGTGCCGAAGACGACGCGCTCGACGCCGACCGTGTCGATGAGGAAGCGCAGCGCCTCCTCCGTGTACACGATGCAGTCGTAGTAGAAGCGCTGGAGATAGGCGCTCGGCGGCAGCGCGAGATGCTCGCGCGCCTCGCGGCGCACGCGCCAGGCGTGATCCATCCGCCCGATCCCGTAGCACGTGTACCCGCCGCCGTGGCCGAGCACGATCTTGAGATTCGGATACGCGTCCATCACGCCGCCGTGCACGAGCGTGGCGAACGTGACCGCGCGATCCGCGAGGTTGCCGATGCTGTTCGGCAGGTGATAGCGCTTCGAGCGCGGGCTGACGAGCGTCTCGCCGGCCTGGTGGAAGAAGACCACCGCGCCCATCTCTTCCACGGCCTTCCAGAACGGGCGGAACTCCGGCTCCTCGAGCGTGCGGCCGTTGACGTGGTCGTTGATCTCCACGCCCCTGAGCCCGAGCTGCATCATGCACCGCTCGAGCTCGGCGATCGACGCTTTCACGTCCTGCATCGGCAGCGTGCCGAGCCCCGCGGCGAACCGCTTCGGCCACGTGCGCGTCATCTCCGCGAGCTCGTCGTTGATCGCGCGCGCCGTGCCGGCCGCGACCTCGGCGTCGAAGTGATAGTTGTAGAAGCCGACGTAGGTCGAGACGATCTGCACGTCGACGCCGAGCGAATCCATGTCGGCGATGCGCTCTTCGGGCGTCCAGCGCGCCTTTGGCGGGAGCGACTGACGGCCGGGGCCGACGATCGCGACCTCGCCGCCGCTCGCGTCTCTCTCGCGGCGGATTCCATACCACTCGCCGCCGTTCTCGGTCGCGTGCCAGAAGCACTGCGGGGTGACGTGGGCGTGGATGTCGAGGCTTCGCATGGCGCGGAGGATACACCGGGAACGGGCGCCGCGGTCGGGCGTATGCGGCGGCTGATGAGAGCGGACGGCACGCGCCGGGTCCTGTGGATGGCGGCCTACGCCGTCTGCCTCGTGCTCGTGCTGTCGTTCATCCTGTTCGAAGTCCTGGACGTCGATGGATCGGACTTCGGCGGCCTCGCGCGCACGGCGACCATCAAGCTCGTCGAATCGCCGCAGGAGGCGGTGCGGCGACTCGCGCTGCCGGCGCAACCCGGCGCGCCGGCCGGCCTCGTCCTCGTGCGTGGCGAGATCCGGCTGCCCGACGTGCCGCTCCGGTCCGGGGTCGCTCGTGCCGATGTCCCGGCGCGCGGCGCGCTGCGCCGCGATTCGCGCACCATGCTCGCTCGCGCGCGATTCGTTCACGGCGGCCGCGCGCCGCCCGTACGTCACTCCCGATGGATGGAGGGTTGCCATGTTCGGACTCGGAACGCAGGAGCTCGTCGTGATTCTCCTGATCGCGCTGGTGCTGTTCGGCGGCAAGAAGCTGCCGGAGCTCGCGCGCTCGCTCGGCAAGTCGGGTCGGGCTCGGTATTGCTGCTGCACCTGGCGCTGTACGAGCGCTGGGGCTGGAGCTTCACGTGCTGGACGCGCTTACTCGATTTCGGAGAGAGAGGCGATGGGGACGCGCGTGTCCTGGCCGTTGCGATCCGCCGAGACGTAGCCGGCGTACAGCGTCGCGACCGTGTCGTGCGCGGCCAGCGCGCCGGATTGCGGGCGGCGGCCCGTCGCGCAGCACTCCATGAAGTCCTGGATCTCGCCGTAGAAGCCCTGCTGCCATTCCTCGTCCGCGGCGGGGTGGCTCCAGCCTTCCTTCGTGCCGATCTTCTCCACCACGTAGACGTCCGTGAGCTGCGACGCCACAGGGTTGTACGTGTCCAGCAGGTTCACCGGGTTCAGGCGGCACGTCGTGCGGTGGTTGTTCGCGAACACCTCGAGCCAGTTGTGCACGCCGCCGAGCACGAGCTCGGTCGCGAACACGTCGGCCACTGTGCCGTCGTCAAACGTGACGTGGAGCTGGCTGTAGTCCTCGACGTCGTCGTAGTCGGTGCGCAGGAACCCGCGGCTCTGGAACGCCGGCAGGCGCGTGATCTCGTGCACGCGGCACGAGACGCTCGCGGGACGGATCGGGCGGCCGTCGCGAGCGCGGCCCTCGATCTGCTTGAGATAGAGACACGCGGTGAGGGGGTGACAGCCCTTGCCGACGAGCGAGCCGCCCCCCGCGTGGCGCCAGATGCCGTACACGGGCGAGTGCGATCCGCTGTGCGACTCGCCGCCCATCATCCAGAGGATCTGCGCGCCGGTCTTCTCGATGATCTCGCGCTCCTTCTGGACGGCGGGCGCGTAGATCCAGTTCTCCGCGTAGCCCAGCACGACGCCGCGACGGCGCGCCGCGCTGGTGATCCGCGTCGCGCTCGCGAGCGCCTGCGTGAGCAGCGCGTCCATGCCAGCCTTCCGCTCGAACGCGCCCGTGAACGGCTTCTCGATGATGACGTGCTTGCCCGCGTCGACCGCCGCGAGCGCGACGGACTCGTGCGTGGCCGGGGGCGAGCAGACGTCGACGACGTCGACGTGCGGCAGCATGGCGTCGAGGTTTGGATACGCCGTGGCGCCGGTCTCGCGCGCGAACGCGTCGCGCTTTTCCGCGGTCGGCGAGGTGACCGCCACCAGCCGCGCGTCGACGCCGTAGACGCGGCGGTAGGCGGAGAGGTGCAGATGCGCGGCGAAGCGCGAGCCCGCGAGGCCGACGCGGAGCGTGGCGATGGGGAGCTGTCCTACCGCGAGCCCGAGGTCTTGCCGCCGCTCTTCTCGTACTTCTCGACGGCGCTCTTCAGATCCCGATACTCCTCGCACGAGAAGAAGCAGATCGAGTTGAGCCGCGCGAGGTGCTCCTTCGCCTTCGGCAGATCGTTGAGCATCAGGTAGGCCTCGCCGATGTACTCGTGCGCGCCCTTGTGCTTCGGATCGATCGCGAGCGCCTTCTGATAGAGGGGAATCGACGCGGCGGGGTCGCCGTTCTTGCGGGTGGCGTAGGCCAGCCAGTTGTACGCATCCGCGTTGGTGCCGTCGCGCTTCACCACGCCTTCGAGGAGCGGAATCGCCGCCGCGTACTTCTGGGCCTTGATCGCGTTGACCGCCGTCGTGTAGTCGGGATCGGCGGCGTTCGGAGGCGGGGTGCGCGCCGGCGACGGCCCGTCCGCGGCCGCCCGGGTCGCGATCAGCACGCCCGTCGTCATCACGACGCCCGCCGTCAACACGCTCACGACCACGACCGCCGCGGTCACGCGCGCGCCTCGTCTCCACGTGATGTCCATGGCGCTCCCCTCCGGGAAGCTATACTAAGCCCTCGTTTCCGCGGAGGCGATGACGAAAGGACTTCGGCGGCTCACGCGCAACGCGGTCGTCGTGCTCGGCGCAAGCTTCGCCTTCGTCATCGTCGCCATGGCGGTGTTCGCCGGCGCGCTCGCGCCGCACCCGCCCGACGAGCAGAACTTCGATCTCATCGAAGCGAAACCGAGCGCGCAGGCGCCTTTCGGCACCGATCGCTACGGGCGCGACGTCCTGAGCCGTGTCATCCACGGCGCGCGCGTCTCCCTCTACGTCGCGGTGATGTCGATCGGGCTCGCGATGATGGTCGGCGGCGCGCTGGGGCTCACGGCCGGTTACGCCGGCGGCCGCTGGGACAACGCGATCAACCGGGTGATGGACGTCTTCTTCAGCATCCCGGGTCTCCTGCTCGCGGTCGGCGTCGCCGCGATGCGCGGACCCGGCGTGAACAGCGCCGTGGTCGCGATCACCATCGTCTACACGCCGCTGTTCGTGCGCGTGATGCGCGCGCCCGTGCTCGCCGAGCGCGAGAAGGAATACGTCGAGGCGGTGCGCGCGCTCGGCGCGCCGCGCCTCGTCATCGCGCTCAAGCACGTGCTGCCGAACGTGATCTCGCCGTTCGTGGTGCAGGGGACCGTCGCGTTCTCGCAGGCGATCCTCATCGAGGCCTCGCTGTCGTATCTCGGCCTCTCCGCGCAGCCGCCCACGCCGTCGTGGGGCAACATGCTGAACGAAGGGCGGACGTACCTCGAGACCGCGCCGTGGATCTCGGTCTTTCCCGGCGTCGCGATCATGGTGGCCGTGCTGGCGTTCAACCTGATCGGCGACGGCCTTCGTGACGTGCTCGATCCGAATGCATAGCCGTGCCGCGTTGACGAAAGGAGATCGTCCATGACCCAGATGACTCGCCGTCAGATCCTCCAGACCGGTGGCCTCGCGCTCGGCGCGATGTCGCTGCCCCGTCGCGCGCACGCGCAGAAGTCAGGCGGCACGTTCGTCACCGCGCGCACCACGGAAGCGACGGGCCTCGATCCCCAGCTCGTGCCGGCGTTCTCACGCAGCGCGCGCTCGCCGCTCATGTACAACCAGCTCGTCCGCTTCGAGCCCGACATGACGCCGGTCGGCGAGCTCGCCGAGTCGTGGGAAACGAGCCGCGACGGGCTCGCGTGGACGTTCAAGCTGCGCCAGGGTGTGAAGTTCCACGACGGCCAGGAGATGACCAGCGCCGACGTGAAGTTCACGTTCGACCGCCTCTTCGAGAAGTCGCCGGGCAAGTCGGACTTCATCGCGGTCGACAAGGTGGAGCCGGCCGGCAAGTACGCCGTGAAGTTCACGACCAAGGAGCCGTTCGCCGGGCTGCTCGCGGCGCTCGGCGGCTTCTGGGGCTTCATCATCAACGAGGCCGGCGTGAAGAAGCACGGCGACCTCAACAAGGCCGCGGTCGGCACGGGCCCGTACATCCTCGAGGACTGGAAGGTCGAGCAGCAGATGGTCCTCAAGAAGAACCCGAGCTACTTCAAGAAGGGCCTGCCGCACGTCGACCAGGTGATCCTGCGCGTGATTCCCGACGAGGCCAACATCGTCGCCGCGCTGCGCACGGGCCAGATCCACCACGCGTTCATCGAGGACAACAAGAACTTCAACCTGCTCAAGGACGAGAAGACGCTGACGGGCTATCGCAGCTCGCGGCTCGGCTACGACTACCTGAACATCACCGCCACGCGCGGCCCGCTGAAGGACGTGCGCGTGCGCCAGGCGATCTCGTGGGCCGTGGATCGCTCGCAGGTCATGCGGGTCGCGACCGCGGGCTTCGGCCGGCTCACGGCGCCCGCGACCGCGCCGATGAAGGCGTGGCAGCTCCCCGAAGACGTGTGGATGCGCTACTACAAGCCGGATCTCGACAGGGCGAAGAAGCTGATGGCCGACGCCGGCCAGGCCAACGGCTTCACCGTGAAGTGCATGGTGATCCCGACGTTCCCGACGATGGTCTCCGGCGCGCCGGTCATCGCCGCGCAGCTCAAGCGCATCGGCATCACCATGGAGATCGAGAACGTCGAGTACGCGCTGTGGATCAAGCGCTGGCTCGCGCACGACTTCGACATGACCATGAACACGACGCCGGGCTACGCCGATCCCGACACCGCGTTCTTCCGCGCGCTCCATTCCACGAAGGGCCAGAACTGGAACAGCTGGAGCGTGCCGGAGCTCGACGCGCTGCTCGAAGACGGCCGGCGCACCATGGAGACCGCGAAGCGCAAGGCGATCTACGACAAGGTGCAGGTGATGATCCTCGAGAACGTGCCGCACCTCTGGCTCTTCTCCGCGGACACGATCGACTTCACGCAGGCGACCGTGAAAGGCTTCCGCCAGCACCCGACGACGCTGCTCTACGGACTGGAGACCGTCTCGCTCGGATGACGCGCTACGTCCTCGTCCGGCTGTACTCGATGGCCCTGACACTCACGGGGCTGTCGGTGCTCGTGTTCCTCATGCTGCGGCTGATCCCGGGCACCGTGGTCGAGCAGATGATCGGCGCCGACGCGATCGTCAGCCCGGCCATGGTGGCCGAGCTCAAGCGCTTCTTCGGACTCGATCAGCCGTGGTGGGTGCAGTACGGCCGGTGGATCGCCGAGCTCGCGCAGGGCAATCTCGGCACGTCGTGGCGGACGGGCAAGCCGGTGCTCTCGCTCATCGTCGAGCGATTGCCGGTGACGCTCGAGCTGACGGCGTTCGCGGTCGCGTTCGCGCTGCTCCTCGGCATTCCGGCCGGGATCATCTCCGCCACGCGCCGCGATCAGGTCGTCGACAACGTCACGCGCGTGGGCACGCTGCTCGGGCTGTCGGTTCCCGTGTTCTGGCAGGGGACGATGCTGATCCTGTTCTTCTCGGTCTATCTCCGCTGGATGCCGCCGGTCGTGTGGATCGACTTCTTCACCGATCCGCGCCGGAACCTGACGATCATGCTGCTGCCCGCGCTCTGCCTCGGCACCGCGAGCGCGGCGAACATCGCGCGGACCACGCGCTCGTGCATGCTCGACGTGCTGCGTTCGGAATACATCCGCACCGCGTCGGCGAAGGGCCTTGCCACGCGCCTCGTCGTGCTGAAGCACGCGCTCAAGAACGCGCTGATCCCGATCGTCACGGTGGCCGGCCTGCAGATGGGCATCCTGCTCGGGGGCACCGTGGTGGTCGAGGAGGTCTTCACGCTGCCCGGCGTGGGCCGTCTCGTGCTGTGGTCGATCTACCAGCGCGATTATCCGCTCACGCAGTCGACGATCCTGTTCATCGCGGTGATGTTCATGACGATCAACCTCGCGGTCGACGTCCTCTACGGCTACCTCGATCCCCGCATCCGCTACAGCGGCTGATGCGCGCGCCGACGGGGTTCCGGTAGGATTGCTGCGGACGCGCGCGGCGCTGATCTCCAACACGTCGAACACGCCGTGGGAGCGTGAGGTCGCGGTGCTCGGCAACCCGCTCGAGCGTCTGTGGAGGGACTGCGTGTTTGGCTTCGGCCCGATGGCCTCGAGCACGCCGGCGCGGCGCGAGGAATGGCTCGCGGTCGTTGGCAACGTCGTGGCGAAGCATGTCTGAGGAGCGCTGATGCGCGCGTCGGTGTTGTTCGAGCAGCGGAAGCCGCTCGCCGTCGAAGAGCTGGAGCTCGCGCCGCCGCGCGCGGGAGAAGTGCGCGTGCGGATGAGCGCGAGCGGCGTCTGTCACAGCTGCCTGCACGCGGCCGACGGGAGCTGGAAAGGCGTGCCGGTGCCCATCGTGCTCGGCGACGAAGGCTCGGGCGTGGTCGAAGAGCTCGGCGCGGGCGTCGACACGCTCGCGCGCGGCGATCACGTGATCCTTTCGTGGGCGCCGACGTGCGGGCGCTGCCACTACTGCGTGATCGGACGGCCGAACCTGTGCGAGGCCCGCAAGCCCGGGCGCGGCGTGCTGCTCGACGGCACCACGCGGATGTCGCTGCGCGGGGCGCCGGTGTATCAGTACGGACACGTCGGCACCTACGCGTCGGTGTCGGTCGTGCCGGAATCGTGCGCGATCCCGATCGACAAGCGGATGCCGCTCGAGCTCGCCGCGCTGATCGGCTGCTCGGTGATGACCGGCGTCGGCGCGGTGATCAACACCGCGGCGGTGCCCGCGGGCGCCAGCATGGCGGTGTTCGGCGTCGGCGGCGTCGGGCTCAACGTAGTGCAAGGGGGCGCACTGGTCGCCGCGCATCCGATCATCGCCGTCGATGTGAAGAAGACGAAGCTCGATCACGCGCAGGCGCTCGGCGCGACGCACGCGGTCGACGCGTCACGCGACGAGCCGGCCGCCGCGATTCGCCGGATGACCCGGCTCGGCGCGGACTACACGTTCGTCGCGGTCGGCGACGCGCGCGCGGTGACGCAGGCGATCGACGCGCTGGCGCCGGGCGGCACGTGCGTGCTGATCGGCGTGCCGGAGACGGGCGCGACGGTGCCGCTCGATCCGCGGACGCTGGTCACCGCGGAGCGCGTCGTGCGCGGCTCGAGCTACGGAGGCGCGCGCACGCGCGAGGACCTGCCGCGGATGGTGAATCTCTACCTCGCCGGGAAGCTCAGGATCGACGAGCTCGTGACCCGGCGCTACGCGCTCGACGAAGCCAACGAAGGATTCCGCGCGCTCGCGGCGGGTGAGCTCGCGCGCGGCTTGATCGTGTTCTGAGTCGGAGGCTGGTGATGGGCACGCTCGAAGGGAAGGTGGCGATCATCACGGGCGCGGCGACCGGCATCGGCCGGGCCAGCGCGTTGCTCTTCACGCGCGCGGGGGCGCGCGTCGTCGTCGCCGACGTGCGCGACGATCAGCTCGCGAAGACGGCGGCGGCGGTGCGCGACGCGGGCGGTGACGTCGTGGCCGTGCCCGCGGATCTCGCGCAGCCCGGCGCCTGCCGCGCGGTCGTCGAGACCGCGGTCGGCCAGTGGGGCCGGCTCGACGTGCTGTTCAACAACGCCGGCGTCGGCACGATGGTGGTCGGCGGCACCGTCGAGACCATCGATCTCGAGCACTGGGATCTCGCGCAGGACGTGAACGTCCGCGCGATCTACCTGACGAGCCGCGCGGCCGTGCCGGCGATGCGCGCCGCCGGTGGCGGATCGATCGTCAACACCGCCTCGGTCTCGGCGTTCCGCGGATCGGTCGGGCGCCCGAGTCACGCGTACGCGGCGTCGAAGGGCGCGGTGGTCTCGCTGACGCGCGCGATGGCCGCCTCGTTCGGGCGCGACCGGATTCGCGTGAACGCGATCTGCCCGGGCACGATCCGCACGCGATTGACTGCTGACTTCATCGAGCGCGCGGAGCGGGAGGCGGCCGAAGGCCGCGGCATCCCGCTCGGCCGCGTCGGCGAGCCGGAGGACATCGCGCGCTGCGCGCTGTTCCTCGCCTCCGACGACGCCGCGTGGATCAGCGGCGCCGCCATCGTGGTCGACGGCGGCGCGCAAGCGGCTACGGCGTAACATTTGACGGCCATGGGACGTCAAGGTTCATAGATGCGCGAGCTGGTGTTCGCGCTGGAGTTCCGCGGGAAGGCGGGCCCGGTGCCGGGCGGCGCGAAGGGCGCCCGCGAGGCGCGCACGACCGCGTCGAGTCAGACGCTCGCCACGTTTCTCGGCGGCAACTGGATCCGCGCGCGCGTCGACACGATCGCGGGCGACACCGCGATGCTCGAGGCGCGGGTGCAGCGCGACGACGACGGCACGTTCGTCGAGGAGGGCACGATCGCCTACGGCGCCGCCGGCACGGTGCGCTTCGAGACTGTCGGGCGCGGCCGGGTCGAGCCCGGCCCGGTCGCCGGCTCGGTGGTGGGGGGCGTGCTGTGGCGCGTGACCGGCGGCGAGGGCGGCTTCGCGGGCGCGCGCGGGCTCATCACGTCGAACTTCACGGTGAGCGCCGACGGCGAGGTCGTCGACAACCACTTCGCGCGCCTGTTCGTGCCGTAGACGGCGGAGTTACTGCCAGACGGCGAACGCGGTGCCGATGCCGGTGCCGGCTTCCGAGCGGTAGCAGGGCAGGTAGTCGATCAGCTTCATCTCGAGGTGCTCGACCGCGCCGGCCGTCGCGATCCAGTTGCGAATCTCCGAGTTGCCGGACTCGAGCTCCACGAGCGGCAGGCCCGTGATCGCGCCCACGTCCTTCCTCGCGAGGATGTCGAGCACGTGGCGGTCGAGTTTTTCATCCACCACGAAGTGGCTGAGCCCGCCCGAGGCGACGACACCCACGCGCTTCTTCGCGGGCCACGCCTCGATCGCCCGGCGGATCGCGCGGCCGAGCTCGTAGCAGCGCTTCGGCGTCGGCTGGTTCGGCGGATAGTACGTGTTCAAGAGCACCGGCACGATCGGGATCACGTGGTCCTTCATCACGCGCTGGTGGACGAAGTTCCACGCGTGGCCGAAGGGCGAGTGGCGCGGCTGCGCCTTCATGTGCGCGATGTCGAACCCGTGGTCGCGCGTGAGTGTCTCGATCAGGTGACGCGCGAGCGCGGCATCCACGGGGAACGTGCGATTGCTGCCGTCGCCGAAGAACCCCCAGTAGCCGGAGCGCAGCGCGGGATGCGTCTTCTCGACCGGCGGCGGCAGGTTCTCGACCGACTCGCCCCAGTAGATGCACATCGCCGGCTGGCCGTCGTCGCTGAACCACTCGTGCTGGTCGTCGCCGATCACCACGACCGCGTCGGGCGCGACCTCGACGAGCACGTCGTGCAGGCGCGAGAGCGCCGCCTGGTTCGCCTCGTGCCGCGCGCGCGTCACGTCCGGCCGCATCTCGCGGCTGATCCACGACGCTTTCTCGCGGATCATGCCGTCGAAGTCCTTGATCCACGGGTTGCCGCGATCGCGCGCGGCGAGCGCGGGGAAGTCGGCGTAGTCGATGCTGAGCGTGGGGCTGTGCGAGGTCCCGATACCGAGCACGATCTCCGCCATGGTGGAGGTAGTATAGGCCCACTCTTTCGCAGGGGGCGGCCGCATGCGCTACACGAGGATCTCCGCCGACTGCCACATCGACATGCCGTGGCTTCCGCCCGACCTGTTCACCTCGAACGCATCATCCGCCATGAAGGACCGCATGCCTTACGTCACCGACGGGCCGGACGGTCCGCGGTGGACGACGAAGAAGGGCGCGCCGATGGGGCTGGTCGGCGGCACCGGGTCGACCGGGGGCAAGTACATCCCCGGCCAGAATTACCGGCTCGACGTGATGGCGACGACGGGCCTGTTCGACGACGCCAGGAAGGGGATCAAGCGGCCCGCCGATCCGCATCTCCGGATCAAGGAGATGGATCGCGACGGCGTCGACGCCGAGGTGATGTTCGGCATCCTCGGCGCCGCTTCCCGCCTCGGAGACCACGAAGCCGCCAACGAGATGATGCGCATCTACAACGACTGGCTCGTGGAGTTCTGCAAGCACTACCCCGAGCGCCAGATCGGCCTCGCGAACCTGCCGTACGGCGACATCGACGCCGCCGTGAAGGAGATCCATCGCGTCGCGAAGCTCGGGCTGCGCGGGCTCGAGCTCTCGTGCTCGTGGGACATGGACCCGATGTGGCATCCGATGTGGGAGCCGCTCTGGCAGGCGGTGAACGACGTGAACCTGCCGCTGCACTTCCACACGTTCCCGTCGCTGCCGCAGCAGGTGCGCGATCGCCAGGTCGGTCTCACGCGCCGCGCGGCCTTCTTCACGAGCGTGGCCGGCTTCCAGATGAACCTGATCAACATCATCGCGGCCGTGATCGGCGCCGCGGTGCTCGAGCGCTATCCGAACATCCGGATCTCGTTCGGCGAGAGCGGCATCGGCTGGGTCCCGTACGCCCTCGACCGGATGGACTTCGAGTGGGAGGACCGCTTCCGCGACATCGGGTTGAAGATGAAGCCGAGCGACTACTGGCGGCGCCAGTGCAAGGCGACGTTCCAGTTCGACAAGATCGGCACCAAGCTCGTCGACGACATCGGCGTCGAGACGCTGATGTGGGGCTCCGACTATCCGCACCCGGACGGCGTGTGGCCGGAGTCGTCGAAGTACATCGAGGAGCAGTTCGGCCACCTGCCGAAGGACGTCGTCCACAAGATCACGTGCGAGAACGCCGGGAAGTTTTACGGTCTCATCAAGTAAGGGAGAGCCATGAGGACCTATTCGCGGATCTCGGCCGACAGCCACATCGACATGCCCTGGATGCCGAACGACCTCTTCACCGCCAACGCGTCCGCGGCGCTGAAGGAGCGGATGCCGTTCGTGAAGGACGGCCCGGACGGCCCCTACTGGACGTGCAAGAACGGGATGTCGTTCGGGCTCGTGTGCGGCGTCGGCCCCGGCGGCGCGAAGTACGTGCCCGGCCAGAACTACCGCGTCGAGAAGATGCACGCGGCCGGCCTCTACGACGACGCGAAGAAGGGCCGGCGGCGCGTCATCGATCCGCACCTGCGCGTGAAGGACCAGGATCTCGACGGCGTCGACGCCGAAGTGCTCTTCGGCATCCTCGGCGCCGCGACGCGCCTGAACGACCACGAGGCCGCGAAGGAGATGTTCCGCATCTACAACGACTGGCTCGTGGACTTCTGCAAGCCGTACCCGGATCGCCTCCTCGGTCTCGCGTGCCTGCCGTACGGCGACATCCAGGCCGCGATCGACGAGACGCACCGCGTGGCGAAGCGCGGCGGCATCGCCGGCCTCGAGCTCTCGTGCTCGTGGGACATGGAGCCGATGTACGACCCCGTCTGGGAGCCGCTCTGGCAGGCCGTCAACGAGGTGAACCTGCCGCTGCACTTCCACACGTTCCCGTCCACGCCCCCCGGCGTGCGCGAGAAGGCGACCGGCCTCACGCGCCGCGCCGCCCTCTTCACCGGCGTCACGGCGTTCCAGATAAACCTCGTCAACATCCTGGCCGCCGTCATCGGCGCCGCGGTGCTCGAGCGCTATCCGAACCTCCGGATCGTGTTCGGCGAGAGCGGGGTCGGCTGGATCCCGTACGCGCTCGACCGCATGGACTTCGAGTGGGAGGACCGCTTCCGCGACATCGGGCTCACGATGGCGCCGAGCGACTACTGGAAGCGCCAGTGCAAGGCGACGTTCCAGTTCGACAAGATCGGCACGTGGGAGAAGAGCATCGAGGTGCTGGGCGTCGAGACGCTCATGTGGGCGTCCGACTATCCGCACACCGACGGCATCTGGCCGGAGTCGTCGAAGTACATCGAGGAGCAGTTCGGCCACCTGCCGAAGGACCAGGTGAAGAAGATCACCTGCGAGAACGCGGGCAAGCTCTACGGCCTGATCAAGTAACCCCGCCGGGCGCGTGCGCGAGGCGCGACAGCAGCGCCTCGTGCACGCGGCCGTTCGTCGCCACCAGATCGAAGCGCGACCCCGACCAGCTCAGCGTCCGCCCCGCGTAGTCCGTGATCTTCCCACCCGCCTCTTCCACGAGCACCGCGCCCGCCGCGTAGTCCCAGAGCGACGCCGTGTGCGCGTAGCCGTCCAGCGTGCCGTCGGCCACGAACGCCAGGTTCGCGGCGGCGCCGCCGAAGACGTATGCGAAGCGGACCGTGTCGACCACCGGGAGATACAGCCGGCGCACTTCCTCCGCGCGGATGCCGACGGCGCCGAGATCGAAGCCCAGCGACGCGCGCCGCATCTCCGCTTCGGTCGAGACGCGGATGCGCGCGCCGTCACGAAACGCGCCGGCGCCACGGAGCGCCGAGTACATCCGGCCGAACTCCGGCAGATAGATCACGCCCAGGACCGGGGTGCCGCGGTGCAGGAGGCCGATCGAGACCGCGAAGTACGGCTGGCCGCTCACGTACGCGGTGGTGCCGTCGAGCGGATCGATCGCCCACGTGTGCTCGGCGTTCTCGAGGCCGGTCGCGCCGGATTCCTCGGCGATGAATCGGTGGTGAGGGAAGCGCGGACGGAGCGCGTCGAGGATGACCTGCTCGCACGCGTAGTCCACCGCCGTCGCGAAGCTTCCGCCGCCGTCCTTGTCGATCTCCGCGAGGCGCTCGCCACGGCGCGCGAGCTGGAGCCTGCCCGCCTCGCGCGCCACCGCGATCACGGCCTCGAGAGTCTGCGGCGTCGCGTCGCTCATGCGTCGCCTAGAATAGCCGGGAGATGCGTCTCATGCCGAGGCGCCAGGTCGTGCGGCACTGCGCGATCTACACGGGGCTCGCGCCGTTCCTGCTCGTCACCCTGTTTCCGCTCCTCTGGATGACGATCACCGCGTTCAAGCACGAGCGCGACCTCTATCAGATGAAGTTTCCGTTCTGGTTCCACCTGCCGCCCACGCTCAAGCACTTCCACCTCCTGTTCACGCAGACGTGGTTCGTCACGTGGGTGATCAACACCGCGACGGTCGCGGCGGCCGTCGTCGTGGTGACGCTGGCCGTCGCGACGCCCGCCGCGTACGCGCTCACTCGCCTGCGCCTGCCCGGCGCGCGCGGGGTCGGCGTCGCGCTCTTCATGAGCTACCTCGTGCCGCCGATCGTGCTCTTCATCCCGCTGGCGCCCATCGTGGGCGCGCTCGGCCTCATGGACTCGCGCTGGGCGCTCGCGCTGATCTATCCGACCATCACGATCCCGTTTAGCACGTGGCTGATGATCGGCTTCCTGCGCGCGGTGCCGCTCGAGCTCGAAGAAGCGGCGTGGATCGACGGCTGTAGCGTGGCCGGCGCGCTCCGCCGGGTCGTGCTGCCGCTCACCCGGCCCGGGATCGTCACGGTGGCGATCGTCACCGTCACGCTCGCGATGCAGGAATACCTCTACGCGGTCGTCTTCGCGGCGCCGGTGGAGGAGAAAGTGATCACCGTCGGACTGCCGACGATGCTCGTTCGCTACGATATCTTCTTCTGGGGCGCGCTGATGGCGGGTGGGCTGCTCGTCGGCGTGCCGGCGGCCATCGCGTTCAGCTTCGTGCTCGGCCGATTCATCCAGGGACTCACCGGCGTCGAGGAGCCATAGATGGATGACCGTCTCGTCGCGGCCACACGCGAGCTTCCCGCGGACGTCACGCGGATGCTCGAGGAGTTCGTCGACGCCGCGCGCACGGCGTTCGGCAACGCCCTGCACGGCGTGGTGCTGTACGGTAGCGCGGCGGAAGGTGCCCTCCGCGCGTCGTCCGACGTCAACCTGCTGGTGGTGCTCGAGCGCTTCGAGCGCGCCGCCGCGGATCGGCTGCGCGAGCCCGCCGCCGTCGCGCGCGCGGCCGTCCGTCTCACGCCGATGTTCCTGCTTCGCGAAGAGATCCGGGACGCGTCCGAAGCGTTCGCACAGAAGTTCGCCGACATCCTGCGGCGCCGGCGCGTGCTGTACGGAGACGATCCCTTCGCCGGGGTCGCCATTCCGCGTGCTGCGCTGTGGCGCCGGCTCGATCAGGTTCTGCTGAACCTCACGCTGCGCCTGCGCGCGGCGTACGTCGAGCGAGGTCAGTACGAGGAGCAGCTCCTGCGTGTGATCGCCGATGCGTCGGCGCCGCTGCGCACCTCGGCCGCGAGCCTTCTCGATCTCGACGGCCGGGCCGCGGCCTCGCCGAAGGCGGCGCTGCACGCGCTCGCCGCTGAGCTCGGTGGCGGCTGGGACGTGCTCTTGACGCGCATGTCCGACGCGCGCGACCGGCGCGAGCTCGCGCCCGAGGCTGCATCCGAGACCGTGCTCGGGCTGATCGAGCTCGCACGACTCATGCGCGCGCGCGTGCGCGCGCTCGAGCGCCGGTGATCAACCCGCTCGATCTTCCCGGCCCGCAGTTCCTCGTGCTCTACGCGCTCGTCGGCGTGGCGGTGGTCTACCTGATGTGGATGGCGCAATCGGGCGGCGAAGGCGGCGACCCGCCGCGCATCGACATGTCGGATCCCTACCGTCTCGCGTTCCTGCGCGGCGGCGCGCCGGAGGCCGTGCGCGTGGCGACCGTGGCGCTGATCGACCGCGGGCTCTTGTCGATCGAGGGCGACGCGGTCGTCACACCGCCAGGGACGCACGATCCGAAGTCGACCCTGGAGCGCGCGATCGTGCGCGCGTGCAACGGGCCGCGGCGTGTCTACCAGCTCTGGGCCGACACGGCGGTGCTGGCCGCGACGGCGCCGTACGAGCAGGAGCTCAGGCGGCTCGCGCTGCTGCCCGACGACGATGCCCGGGCGGCGCGCAGGCGTCGCCTCTCCTCGGTCATCACGGTCCTCGTGGCGCTGTCGGCGCTCAAGATCTTCGTCGCGGTGAGCCGTGGCCGCACGAACATCTTCTTTCTGATCGTTCTCACGCTCGTGTTCATCGTCGTCGCGATCAAGGTGACGAATGCCTTCCGCACCGCCCGCGGCAATGCGTTGCTCGCCGACCTTCGACGACTGTTCGCGCGGCTGCGCGACCGCGCCGGCGAGCTGCGTCCGGGCCAGGCGCCGACCGACCTCGCGCTCGCGGCCGCTGTCTTCGGCGTTGCCGTGCTGCCGTCTGACCGTTTCACGTACGTGCGGCGATTGTTCCCGAAGGCGCAGAACTCGTCTTCGTCGTGTGGCTCGTCGTGCGGGAGCTCCTGCGGTGGCGGTGGGAGCGGCTGCGGCGGCGGATGCGGCGGTTGCGGAGGTGGCGGTGGTGACTGACGTGCCGGTGCGTGATCGCGTCGGGATCGGCTGGCGCCCGGACCTCGCGGGCGGGATCCTCGCGCATCTCGACCGCATCGACGTCGTCGAGCTCATCGCCGACGATCACTTCGACGCGACCACGGGCGAGGCGCGCGCGCTGCGCACGCTCGGCGCGCAGGTTCCGGTGCTGCTCCACGGCGTGAGCCTCGGGCTTGCGTCCTCGCACGACGTCGACTGGCGACGGCTGGACGCGATGGCGCGACTCGTCGATCGCGTGCGGCCGGAATCCTGGTCCGAACACCTGGCGTTCGTCCGGGCGGGTGGGCGGGAGATCGGCCACCTGGCCGCGCCCCCGCGCACGCGCGCGACGATCGAGGGCGCGGCGCGCAACGTCGCGGCCGCACGTCGCGTTGTTGGCGTCGCTCCGCTGCTCGAGAACGTCGCGACGCTGATCGATCCGCCAGGCAGCGAGGTCGACGAGCCGGCGTGGATCGGCGAGATCGCGGAGGCGGTCGACGCCGGGCCGCTACTCGATCTTCACAACCTCCACGCGAACGCCGTGAACTACGGTTTCGACGCTCACGCGGCGCTGCGCCGGCTTCCGCTGGGCCGTGTCGGCGCGGTCCATCTTGCCGGAGGGCAGTGGATCGGTGCGAGTCCGGCTTCGCGCCTCCTCGACGACCACCGCCACGACGTGCCGGACGCGGTGTTCGACCTGCTCGCCGATCTGGCGAGCCTGGCGTGTCAGCCGGTGACGGTCATCATCGAGCGTGACGGCAACTTCCCGCCGTTCGAACACGTCCTCACGGAGGTGGAACGCGCTCGCGACACGGTCGCGCGCGGCCGCGCGGCGGCCTCCGTCCACGCCGCGGTGCTCGCATGAGCGCGACGCGACTCGAGGCCCTGCTCGCGGAGCTGTACACCGACGAGGTGGCACGCCGCGCGTTCATCGCGGACCCGCGCGGCGTCGCCCGACGCGCAGGTCTCGACGACGTCGAAGTCGAGGCAATGGTCGGGATCGATCGCGTGGGACTCGAGATGGCGGCGCGTAGCTTCGCCCACAAGCGCGCCGGCCGTGCCCGCCGTCGCCGTCGCTGGAGTCTCCGTTCCTTGACAGCCGCCAAGCCCTGGCGCTATCTGTTCGATCGCTGACGATCGCACCGAGGTGAATCCCATGAACGCCGTCGTGGATCTCGACACTCCCGCCGTCACCGTGCATCTCGACGTGATGGCATCGAACATCGCGCGCGTGCACGGCCATCTCTCGCGCCACGGCATCGCGAATCGTCCGCACATCAAGACGCACAAGATCCCGGCGATCGGCGCGATGCAGATGCGCGCGGGCGCCGTGGGCATCACGTGCCAGAAGCTCGGCGAGGTGGAGGTGTTCGCCGGGGCCGCCGTCGCCGACGACGTGCTGCTGACGTTCAACGTGATCGGGCGCGAGAAGACGGACCGGCTGATGCGGCTCTCGCGCGGCCTGAAGCGTCTCGCCGTGGTCTTCGACAACGAGGTCGTCGCGCGCGGTCTTTCCGACGCCGCCGTGCACCACAATGGCGAGGTGCCCTTCCTGATCGAGTGCGACACCGGCTTCGGCCGCAACGGCGTGCAGACGCCCCGGGCCGCGCTCGACCTGGCCCGCACCGCGATGAAGCTGCCGCGCCTGCGCTTCGAGGGCCTGATGACCTTCCCGAACCGCGAGCCCGAGACGCGCGAGTTCCTCACGGCCGCGCTCGAGCTCTTCGAGAAGGCCGGGATCAGGGTGCCGGTGGTCTCCGGCGGCGGGACGCCGGCGATCTTCCGCGCGCAGGAGTTTCCGATGCTCACCGAGCATCGCGCGGGGACCTACGTCTACAACGACTGCATGGTCGTCGCCTCGGGCACCGCGACGTGGGACGACTGCGCGATGCGCGTGCGCGCGACGGTGGTGAGCCGGCCCACGGACACGCGCGCGGTGATCGACGCCGGCACCAAGGTGCTCACGTCGGATCAGTACTCGGTGAAGGGCTACGGCCACCTCATCGAGTACCCGGAGGCGGTCGTCACCGGATTGTCCGAGGAGCACGGGATCGTCGATCTCTCGGCGTGCCGCGAGCGTCCGAAGATCGGCGATGTGGTCAGCGTCGTGCCGAATCACTGCTGCGTGGTCAGCAACATGGTCGACGAGGTCTACGGGGTCCGCGGCGACAAGGTCGAGGTGACGTGGCCGGTCGCCGCGCGGGGGACGGTCCGCTGAGGGAGGTCAGGTCCGCCGCGCAAGGTGTGATATCGTCGCGCCCACGCACCGCGCGAGTAGCCAACGCTCGGTCTTCGAAGGGGAGGACTGGATGAGCACGGTTGATCGCCGCACATTCCTGAAAGTGAGTGCCGCCGGCGCGGGCGCAGTGATCGCGTCCCGGCTTCCGAATCCCGGCGCGGCCGGCGCGCAGGCACCAGCCGGTGTCAAAGCGGATCCCGCGGTGAAGCGCGGCGGCACGCTGCGCTACTCTGTCCACAGCGCGGCCGCGCACTTCGACGTGCACCAGTCGGGCACCGTGGCCAACATCGGCCCGCAGAGCCCGATGTACGACACGTTGATCCGCCGCGATCCGAAGGACGGGCAGACGATCATCCCGGACCTCGCCGAGCGCTGGCAGATCTCGCCCGACGGGAAGAAGTACACGTTCTACCTGCGCAAGGGCGTGAAGTTCCACGACGGCGCCGACTTCACCGCGGACGACGTCAAGGCCACGTACGAGCGGATCGCGCGCCCGCCCAAGGGTGTGGTCATCCCGCGCACGCCGCTGTTCGCCACGGTCGGCGACATCGTGGTCGTCAACCCGCACCAGATCGACTTCCTCATGACCGAGCCGCGCCCCCGCGCGTACATGCTCGGTGCGTTCGCGAGCGGCTGGAACATCATCGTCCGCAAGAAGACGCTCGAGGAGAACCAGGGCAACCTGCGGCAGGTCATGAACTATCCAGGCACCGGGCCCTACAAGCACGTCGAGCGGCGCGACAAGGAAGTCTGGATCATGGAGCGCAACAAGGACTACTGGAACAAGGGGCTGCCGTACCTGGACCGGGTCGAGGTCTACCACATGCCGCCGTTCTCGCCGGAGCTCGGCTCGTCGTTCCTGGCCGGCAAGCTCGACTACGCGCGGCTGCTGGACCCCGTCTCCTGGCGCAAGGCGAAGGAGATGAAGAACGTCACGGCGGCGGCGTTCAACCAGAGCGTCATCCAGGCGTTCTGGTGCAACCAGAAGAAGAACAAGGCGCTCAACGACCCGCGCGTGCGGCGCGCCATCCACCTCGCGATGGATCGCAACGCGCTGATCGAGGTCGTGAAGGACACCGCGCCGATGCAGATCGGCGGCTTCGTCTATCCGTTCCACGAGATGTCCACGCCGAAGGCGGAGCTCGAGAAGAAGCTCGGTTACCAGAAGGACATGAAGCCGGCGATCCAGGAAGCGCGGAAGCTCATGGCGGAAGCGGGTTACAAGGACGGCCTCAAGGGCCTCGACTTCGTCGTGCGCGACATCCAGACGTTCAAGCTGTGGGCGGTCGCGATCCAGGCCATGCTGAAGGAGCACATCAACGTCGAGTCGAACCTCCGCGTCGTGCAGACGTCCGTGTGGTTCGACGAGGCGGCGGCGGGCAATTTCGACCTCGCCATCAGCGCCATCGTGTCGTCGCTCATGGATCCCTCGGACATCTTCTCCGCGTGGTATGGCAAGGGCGGCCCGCAGAACTACGGCAGCTGGGTCAACGATCCCTTTCACACGCTCGCGGCGCAGATCGAGAAGGAGCTCGACGTCAAGAAGCGCACGGCGATGGTGCGGCAGGCGGAAGACATGCTCGAGAAGGACCCGCCGCTGATCCCGATCGCGTACGAGCAGATCTACGACGCCTGGTACAACAAGGTGAGGGGACAGAACCCGACGCCCTACTTCGGCATCTACGACGTGGTCCGCTGGGACCAAGTCTATCTGCAGGGGTAACTTCCTCGGAGGGGGCGACGCACCGGCGCGTCGCCGGCGCGACGGCCCCCTCCGAAACCTCGCTCCGACCAATCTGTGAAGAAGTATCTCCTTCGCCGTGCGCTGTTCGCTCTCGGGACCCTCCTCGGGGTCTCGATGATCATCTTCGTCGTCCTGCGCATCCTTCCCGGAGACCCGCTCGTCGCGATCCTCGGCGTCGAGGGACACGCGCGCATGATGCCCGCAGACAGGGCGCGCATCATGGCGGACCTCGGGCTGAGCGATCCGCTCGTGGTCCAGTACCTTCGCTGGCTCAAGCACATCGCCACCGGAGAGTTCGGGAAGTCGTTCTTCCGCGGCGACACCGTGCGCGATCTGATCCTGCATCGCGGCCCGATCTCCGCCGAGATCGCGTTGCTCGCGCTCGTCGTTTCGTGGCTCGTGGGATTGCCCGCGGGCATCGCGAGCGCGGTGAAGCCCAACGGCTGGCTCGACGCCGTCGCGCGCTTCGTCTCTATCGTGTTCATCGCGGTGCCCGGTTTCTGGCTCGGCCTGCTCATCGTCCTCGCGCTGCTGTTCTGGTTCGGCTACAAGGCGCCGATCATCATCGTGCACGTCTGGGAGAACCCCTGGCAGAACTTCCAGCAGGTGATCGGGCCCGGCGTCGTGCTGGGCCTCGCGCAGGGCGCCTACATCTCCCGCATGTCGCGCTCGTGTCTGCTGGAGGTCATCCGCGAGGACTACGTGCGCACGGCGCGCGCGAAGGGCGCCAACGAGAAGGCCATCGTGCTCCGGCACGCGTTGCCGAACGCGCTGCTCCCGGTCATTACCATCTCCGGCGTGCTCCTCGGCTTCGTGCTGGGCGGCTCCGTCGCGGTCGAGCAGGCATTCGGCGTGCCGGGCCTCGGGCGCGCCCTCGTCATCGCGATCATCGAGCGCGACATCATCGTGGTGCAGAACCTCGTGCTGCTCTATGCCGCGATCTTCGTGGCGGTCAACGTCCTGGTCGATCTCTCGTATGCGTGGCTCGACCCGCGCATCCGCTTCTGAGTGATGGCGACCGAGTCCGTCGCCGCCTTTGAAGATGGGGGCCCCACGCCTCCGGACCCCCAAACCCCCTCGGCCGAGGTGCCCGTGGCCGTGCCCAAGAGCTCCGTCGCGCGCGAGCTGGTGGTCTTCGCGCGGCGCAACCCGCTGGCGGTCGTGGGCGCGCTGGTCGGATTCGCGATCATCCTCGTGGCGATCTTCGCGCCGGTGATCGCGCCGAAGGATCCGCTGAAGGCGAACTTCGCGCGCATGAACAAGGCGCCCGACGCGCAGGCGTACTTCGGCACCGACCAGGTCGGCCGTGACTCGCTCTCGCGGGTGATCTACGGCGCGCGCACGTCGCTCTTCGTCGCGTTCTCGGCGGTGCTGCTCGGCACCACGACCGGCTCGCTGTGGGGCGTGGCGTGCGGCTATCTCGGCGGGCGCTTCGACCTGGTGAGCCAGCGGATCATGGAAGTCATGCAGGCGTTTCCCGACCTGATCCTCGCGATGGCGATCTCGATGGCGATCGGCACCGGGTTGCCGGCGGTCATCGTCGCGATCGCGATCACGCGCATCCCGTTCGGCGGCAGGGTGATTCGTTCCGTCGCCCTGAGCGTCCGGGAGATGCAGTACGTCGAGGCCGGGCGCGCGAGCGGCGCCTCGGCGATGCGGATCATGACGCTTCACGTGCTCCCGCAGTGCGTGGCGCCGTACCTCGTGCTCGCGACGACGCACCTCGGCGTGGCGATCGTGATCGAGGCCGCGCTCGGCTTTCTCGGCGTCGGCGTGCCGCCGCCGACCCCGACGTGGGGCAACATGCTCGCGGACGCGATCACGAACCTCGTCCCGTGGTGGTGGCTGGTGTTCTTCCCCGGCGCCGCGATCACCGTCACCGTGCTCGCGTTCAACCTGCTGGGCGACGGCATCCGCGACACGCTCGACCCGCGCCTCTCGCCGGCCTTCCTCCGGATGATGACGGGCGGCCGCCGCGCCTGACCGATGGCGGTGGCCGCGTATCCAACGGGACACATTGAATGTAGCGATCCGTGGCTCCGCATCACCCATGCGGTCGCGAAGAAGATGGCGACCCGGCGCGCGGGCGCGATCGTGAACCTGATGGGTGACTCCGGGCGCGTCGGCGAGTCCGGGCTGCTGGTCACCGCGGCCACGCGTGCGTCGACCATCGGGCTGACGAAATCGCTCGCCAAGGAGCTCGCGCGCCACAACATCCGCGCGAACGGCGTCTCGCTCGCGCTCGTCCAGACCGAGAACCTCGCGGAGCACGCGGGCGGCGTCGCCGACGAGCGCATGCAGAAGGTGCTCGCGCTCTATCCGCTGCGCCGCCTCGGCCGCCCGGACGACGTGACGCCGATGATCCTGCTGCTGGCCTCGCCGCGGTCGAGCTGGACCACCGGGCAGGTGGTCTCGGTCAACGGCGGCTACGCGATGCCGTGACGTCCGGCCCGAGCCCCTTCGGGGCGCCCGTGCGCCGTCGCGAGGACCGCCGGCTCATCACGGGCGGCGGCCGCTACGTCAGCGACATCGTCCTGCCCGGCATGCTGCACGCCGTGTTCGTCCGCAGCGTGCACGCTCACGCGCGTCTCCGCGCGATCGACGTCACCGCCGCGCGCGCGGCGTCGGGCGTCGTCACGATCGTCACGGGCGAGGACGCCACGATCGCGACGCATCAGATCCGCGCGCGCTCGGCGTTGAGCACGTACGTCGAGACCGGGCAGCCGATCCTCGCGTGGCCGCGCGTGCGTCACGCGGGGGAAGCCGTCGCCGTCGTCGTGGCCGACGATCCCTATCGCGCGACCGACGCCGCGGCGCTCGTCGGCGTCGATTACGAGCCGCTGCCCGCGGTCGTGGATCCGGTCGAAGCGACGGCGCCGAACGCCCCGCGCGTGCACGACGAGGTGACCGGCAACGCGTTTCTGACACGTCACTTCGAGGGCGGCGACGTCGAGACGGCGCTGGCCGGCGCGGCCGTCGTCATCGAGCGCACGTTCCGCACGAACCGCCAGGTCGCGGCGCCGATGGAAACGCGCGGCGGCGTCGCCGAGTGGAACGCCGCGGAAGGCAAGCTGACGCTCTGGTCCGGCACGCAGATCCCGCACCTCGTGCGTCACGAGCTGGCGACGATGCTCGCGCTCCCCGAGAACCGTGTCCGCGTGGTCGCGCCCGACGTCGGCGGTGGTTTCGGGGTGAAGACGGTCCTCTATCCGGAGGACGTCTGCCTCTGTCTTCTCGCGCGGCGCCTCGGCCGGCCGGTGAAGTGGGGGGAGCGCCGGAGCGAGAGCCTGCTGTCCTCCGCGCACGCGCGCGATCACGTGTACGCGGTGCGCGCCGGGTTCGACGGCGAAGGACGCATCGTGGCGATGGACGTGCGCGCCGCATGCAATGCCGGCGCGTATTCGGTGACGCCGTGGACGGCGGGCATCGAGGCGTTGATGGCCGGCGGCCTGCTGACGGGCCCGTACAAGCTTCAGCACTACCGCTGCGACGTCGTCGCGGCGGCGACGCACACGACGCCCGCGGGGCCGTATCGGGGTGTGGCGCGGCCGGCGACCACGTTCGTGATGGAGCGCGTGCTCGACCTCGGCGCCCGTGCGCTCGGCCTCGATCCGCTCGAGGTCCGGCGCCTCAACCTCGTCGGACCCGCCGACCTGCCGTACACGTCGGCCACGCGTCTCGTCCACGACAGCCCGAGCTATCCCACGTGTCTCGAAAAAGTGACGGCGATGATCGGCTACGGCGCGTTCCGCGCGGAGCAGGCGCGGCTGCGCGAGCAGGGACGCTTCGTCGGCATCGGGCTCGCGGTCTACAACGAGCTCACCGGTCTCGGCCAGGCCGCGTCCGCGGGGCCGCGCATGCCGTTCCGCACCGGCCACGAGGGCGCGACGGTGCGGATGGATCCCTCGGGCGCGGTCACGGTGCTCGCCGGCGTGACGTCGCAGGGGCAGGGACTCGAGACCACGATGGCGCAGCTCGCGGCGGCGGAGCTCGGCGTTCCGGTCGAGAGCGTGACGGTCGTGATCGGCGACACCGACGCGACGCCGTTCGGGCTCGGCGCGTTCGCGTCGCGGCAGGCCGTGATCGGCGGCGGCGCGGTCACCCGCGCGGCGGCGGCGGTGCGCGAGAAGGTCGTGCATGTCGCCGCGCACCTGCTCGAGGCGTCCGCCGCGGACCTCGCCGCCGCCGATGGCCGCATATCGGTGAAGGGCGCGCCGGATCGCGCGGTCGGCATCGGCGACGTCGCGCGGGTCGCGCTGCTCGAGACGCATCGTCTGCCGCCCGACACCGAGGCCGGGCTCGAAGCGACGCGCTACTACGATCCGATCCGCGGCACGTTCGCGGCGGGCGCGCAGGCGGCGATCGTGGAGGCCGATCGCGCGACCGGCGCCGTGACGATCCTGCGCTTCGTCTGCGTGGAGGACACGGGACGCGTGATCAACCCGCTGATCGTCGAAGGCCAGGTCCACGGCGCGATCGCTCAAGGCATCGGGGGCGCGCTCTTCGAGCACGTGCGGTACGACGCCGGCGGGCAGCTGCTGACCGGAACGCTGATGGACTACGCGATCGCCACCGCGTCGATGATGCCGCGGCTCGAGACCGCGCACGTCGAGGAGCCGGCGGCGAACCTGCTCGGTGTGCGCGGCGTCGGCGAGGGCGGCACGCTCGGCCCGGCCGCCGTGCTGGCGAACGCCGTCGCCGACGCGCTGGCGCCGCTCGGCATCGAGACCAACGAGCTTCCGTTGGCACCGTCGCGGCTCCGCGCGCGGAGCGCGTGAGCCCCGGCGTCCCACGCGCGTATACTCAGGGCGCCATGCGCCGGGGCGCCGACTACGTCGCCGCACTCCGGGACGGGCGCGCGATCTTCCTCGACGGCAAGCGCGTCGACGACGTGACCACGCACCCGGCCTTCGCCGAGTCCGTGCGCCGGATCGCGGAGCGCTACGACGCCGCCGCGCACGCGACCGACGTCACCACGTGTCTGGATTCCCGGACCGGCCGGCGCATCGGCGCGATGTGGCTGATCCCGCGCTCGGCGGAGGACCTCGGGCGACGGCGCGCCGTGCACCGCTTCTGGGCGGAAGGCTCCTACGGGCTGATGGGACGCACGCCCGATCACGTCGCGTCGGTGCTGACCGCGTTCGCGGGATGGCGGCAGCTCTTCGACCGCGGCGGGCCGCGGTTCGGCGACAACGTCGTCCGCTTCTACGAGAAGGCGCGCGACGAGGATCTCTACGTCGCGTACGCGATCGTGCCGCCGCAGATCGATCGCGCGACGCCCGCGCACAAGCATCGCGAGCCGTTCCTGCATCCCGGGGTGGTGAAGGAGACGGACGCCGGCATCGTCGTCCGCGGCGCGCACGCGATCGCGACGTCCGTCACGATGGCCGACTGGCTCTACGTCAGCTACATCACGCCGCTCGCGCCCGGCGACACCGACTACGCGATCTCGCTGGTGATGCCGGCCAACGCGGACGGGCTCAGGCTGCTGCCGCGCCGGCCGTACGCGACGGTCGCGACCAGCGTGTACGACTATCCGCTCTCCGCGCGGTATGACGAGGTCGACACCACGGTGGTGTTCGACGACGTCTTCGTGCCGTGGGAGCACGTCTTCGTCTACAAGAACGTGGACCTCGTCACCGCGCAGTTCCACGAGTCGCCCGCGCACGTCACCGGCAACTTCCAGTCGCTGGTGCGCTTCGGCGTCAAGCTCGAGCTGCTCGCGGGGCTCGCGGCGAAGCTCGCGCAGGTGCAGGGGAGCGACGGCGATCCGGCGACGCAGGCGGCGCTGGGGGGAGACATCGCCGCGTACTGCGTCGCGTTCGACGGGATCGTCGAGGGCGCCGAGCGGCATCCGCTGATCAGCGAGGGCTACGCGCGTCCGCATCCCCGCTACATCTACGCGGGGATGAGCCTGCAGCGGCGCGTGATCGTCGATCTCTACCGTACCGTGCGCGAGCTCGCGGGCGGCGCGTTCCAGAACCTGCCGTCGTCGGAGGCGAGCTTCCTCTCGTCCGACACGGGCCCGAGCACGGAGCGCTACTACCAGGCGGCGGCGAGCCCCGCGCGCGAGCGCGTGAAGCTGCTCAAGCTGATCTGGGACTTCATCGGCACCGAGTACGGCGGCAGGCAGCTGCAGTACGAGATGTTCTATTCCGCGGCGCAGCCGGTGGTGAACCGCCGGCTCTATCGCTCGTTTGACTGGCGCTCGGCCACGGCAATGGTCGACCGCCTCCTGGGGGAATACTGATGGCCATCGCCGAGTACGCCAGGCTGGAAGACCGCATCGTCGCCCGCGATCAGAAGGGGGCGAGCGACGCGCTGTACGGCTTGATCAAGCAGGATCGGCCGATCACCGAGGTCCTGGCGGAGACGATCCGGGTCCACGCGCCGTACACCAACGTGCCGTATCACCAGCGGCTCGACGACGGCATCGTGAAGTTCGTGAACAACGACCACTGCCTCCTGAGCGAGCGTGTCGGGCTGCCGCTGATGAGGGCGGTGCGTCCCGAGCTGCGCTGGCTGCCGATGGCGCAGACGATCTGGTACATGCCGACGGGTCTCGATCCGTGGAACCAGCTGCTCGGCAAGGCGCCCGGTCACTACACGCGGCTCTACGAGATCTCGGTGAACCACGAGCCGCCGAAGCCGGAGATCCACTGGCCGGATCAGCAGCCGGAGCGTACCGAGGGCCCGATCCGCGAGCGTCTCAACTACTGGCTGACGCTCGTGCAGCGCGGCGACGTGCTGCACGAGTACCGCGTCTTCCTCGGATTGATGGAAGACCCGGCGCATCGCACGGAAGTCCTCGCGCACCTCGCCTTCGCGGGGCTCATCGACGTGCAGGACCGCATGCTCCACAACCGCTCCTACACGACCGGCCACAAGTCGTATCGCGCGCGCGCGATGGTCGACCTCGGCAACGCGCTTGGCTGGGACCATCCCTCCGCGCACAGCGTGCTCTACGCCGGCGTGCCGGACATCGCGGTCGGCCCGCGCTGGTACTCGACGTACGAGATGGGATGCAACGTCGTGCAGAACCTGCTCGGCGGCCGTGACGCCGAGCTGCTCGCGCAGGAGCGCGACCTCACGACGGCGGAAGAGGCGATGCTGATCGAGGTGATCGCGCGCGGCCGCGAGATCAACGTCATCGAATCGCTGGTCGCGCTGCTCCAGGGCGGCGCGTCGCCGCGGCGCATCCTCGACGCGATCCAGGTCGCGTCCGCGCAGATCATCCTCGAGACCGGCGACACCAACAACTACTCGATGTCGCAGCACGGCTACGAGTACTGCAACACGCTGGCGTGGTTCTACGACACGTTCAAGCATCCGCACCGGCTGAAGCTCTTGTTCGTCGCGGCGTCGTTCATCCAGCACGCGGCCGAGCACCAGCGCGACACGCCGAACAACAACGGCCGGCGCACGATCACGCCGCCGCCCGGCGGCGCGAAGTGGTCGGCGCCGCAGCTCCTCGCCGAGCTGGAGAAGACGCTGCTCGCGTTGAAGGCCGACGAGTCGGTCGCGCTCACCGCGGCGTATCTCGCCGCCGGCTACGACCGGGCGCCGCTCGTCCAGACGCTGGCGAGCGCGGGCGCCGAAGTCGGCAACGATCCGCACAACCAGGAGCTCGCGATGGGGCTCCTGGAGGACTACGCGAAGACGCGCGCGCACGACCGCGACCGCCTGCTGCTCGCGCAGGCCAAGCACACGGCCGGCCACCGCAAGTACGGCGACCACCTGGAATGCTTCCGGCGCTTCGCGGAAGCGATGGCCATCTGATGGCCTCCGGAAGGATCGGCTTCGTCGGGCTCGGCGCCATGGGCGGCAACATGGCGCGTCGTCTCGCGAGCCTCGGCTTCACGGTCACCGGCTACGACCCGTCGGCCGCGAACGCGAAGCGCTCGGGCGACGCGGGCGTGAAGATCGTCGACTCGCCCGCCGTCGCCGCCGACGGCGCGGACTTCGTGCTCTCGAGCGTGCCGGACCCCGCCGCGATCCGCCGCTCGTATCTCGGCCCCGACGGCGTGCTCACGCGCGTGCGGAAAGGCATGATCCTGATCGACCTCAGCACGATCGATCCCGCGACGTGGCGTGAGGTGGCGGCGGCGGCCGCGAAGCAGGGCGTCGACTGTCTCGACGCGCCGGTGAGCGGCGGGCCGGCGGACGCGGGATCGGGCAAGCTCCTGTTTCTCATCGGCGGCGAGGCGAGCGTGCTCGAGCGCGCGCGGCCGGTGCTCGAGGCGCTCGGGCCGACGATCAACCACGTCGGCCCGCTCGGCACCGGCCTCGTCGTGAAGCTCGTCAACAACGTGATGTCCGTCTGCAACGTGGTCGTCGCCGCCGAGGCGATGGTGCTCGGCGTGAAGGCGGGCATCGAGCCGCAGGCGCTCTACGACATGCTGAAGGACAGCGGCGGCCGGTCGCACCACTTCAACAAGCGCTTCCCCAACGTGCTCGCCGGCGACTTCGCGCCGTACTTCAGCATCAACCTGTCGCGCAAGGACATCGGGCTCGCGCTCGACATGGCGGCGGAGCTCGGCGTGCCGATGCTCGCGGCGGGCGCGGTGAAGCAGGTCTACGAGGCCGCGAAGGCGGCCGGGCTCGGCGGCGAGGACATGGCCGCCGTCACGAAGCTCTACGAGGCGTGGGCCGGCGTGAAAGTGAGAAAGAAGAAATGACGCCCGAGGAGCTGAAAGGCGCGCTCAAGCGGCAGCTCAATCCCAGGCGGGCGGAGTGGCAGAAGCCGGCCGCGCTCGTGCGCGCGCTCAAGCTTCACCGCGGGCAGGTGGTCGCGGAGGTCGGCTCCGGTCCCGGCTACTTCACGCCGCGCCTGGCGCGGGCGGTGGGTCCGAAAGGTCACGTCTACGCGATCGATCCCGAAGCCGCGGTCCTCGACGTGCTGCGCGCGCGTCTGAAGGGTGTCCGAAACGTGACACCGGTGCTGAGCCGCGAGGACGACCCGATGGTGCCGGCGGGCCGCTGCGACCTCGCGCTCATCATCAACGCCTACCACCACATGCACGGCGGCGTCGCGTTCCTCCGCCGCCTGGTGTCGCGTCTGCCGCGCGGCGCGCGCCTGATCAACGTCGACTGGGACGAGACGACGGAGAAAGGCCCGCCCGCGAAGCGCCGCATTCCGCGGACGAAGTTCGTGCGCGACGCGCGCCGTGCGGGCCTCCGGCTCGTCGCCGATCGCGCCGTCCTGCCGCACCAGTACTTCCTCGAGTTCCGCCGCGTCTAGCGCCGGCGGCGCGGTGGGCCTCGCTAGTCCAGCAGCCAGCCGAGGAAGATGCGCGTCGCGAGACCCTTCGCGTACAGCACGCGGATCACGTGCAGCGGCTGCGCGGGATCCCGGTACTCGGCGAACGTGTCGTCCTGGACGGCGGCGCGGCCGTAGAGCTGCTCGACACGCGCGCGCGCGTCGCCCACGCGGACGCCGCGCGCGGTCGCGTACGCGCGCGTGGTGAGCCACACTCCGCGCACGGCGTCTTCCGAGCCGAGGATCACGAGCAGATCCCTGTACTTCAGCACGACCAGCTGCGTGCCCGGCGCGCGAGAGTCGTCGGCCGTCTCCGTCGCCACCGGCGGGCCCAGCACACCGCGCACTTCCTCGGCGTTCATGCCGTCCGTCAGCGCGGCGATTTCGAAGTCCTGCGGCTGGAGGGCGAGGGTGCGCTGAGCACCCGCGAGCGCCGGGAGAGCCAGGATCACGACGGCGGCGACGACGCTGCAGAGCCCCCTGTTCAATGGAAGAAGTAGCCGGCGTCGACGACGGCCGTCTGTCCCGTCACGCTGTCCGCGCGGCAGAACGCCAGCACCTGGTCGGCGACGTCCGCCGCGTCCGACGCGCGCTGGAGCACGGCCTCGCGCCGCACGCGCTCCGCCGCGTCCGGCGGAATGCGCCGCGCCATCCGCGTGCCCTCGACGAGCCCGGGCGCGACGCAGTTGACGGTGATCTGCGGCGCCAGCGTGAGCGCGAGACAGCGCGTGAGATGGATCAGCGCGGCCTTGCTCGACGCGTACGCGATCGAGCTGCCGCCCGGCTTGAGCCCGGAGACGGACGCGATGTTGACGATGCGCCCGGCGCCCTGCGCGCGCATGTGCGGCACCGCCGCGCGCGCGACCTGGAACGGGCCGCGCACGTTGGTCGTGAAGATGCGGTCCCAGATCTCGGTCGTGAGGCCGTCGAGGTCGGGGAACGGCACGCCGATGTTCCAGCCCGCGTTGTTGACGAGGATGTCGAGGCGCCCGAGGTCGCGCACGACGCGCTCGACCGAGGGCTCGATCATCGCCGGGTCGGCTTGATCGAGCTGCACGCGCGTCGCCTTGCGGCCGGTCCCTTCGACCGCGCGCACGGTCTCGTCGGCGCCCTCGCGATTGCCGACGTAGCCGACCGCGACGTCACACCCGGCCTCGGCGAGCGCGCGACAGATGGTGCCGCCGATGCTGCCGGAGCCTCCGGTGACGAGCGCCGCGCGGCCGTGGAGGTCCACGCGGTTACGACTGCGCGCGGAAGCGCCACGCGTCGCCGTGGCGCACGATCCGGCCGGCCGTCGGGTGATGGAAGTGCGTGCCGAGCACCGTGACGGGCCCGTCGGCGTAGCGCGCGCAGAACTCGCGGCGCGTCTTGCGCGCCTGCTCGACGTCCGTGTCGAACGGCGTCGCCCACGGCTCCGCCATCTGCACGGGGTGATGCATCAGGTCGCCGGTGATCACCGCATCCGCGCCGTCGGACGCGAGCCGCACGCTCACGTGGCCCGGCGTGTGGCCGGGCGTCGGCTCGAGCCAGAGCTCGGGCGAGATCCGGTGATCCATGTCCACGAGCTGCGCGAGCCCGGCGTCGAGCACCGGCGCGACGCTGTCCGCCATGATGCGCTTCGTGTCGTCGTCGTTCTCGCGCGCCCAGTGCTCCCACTCGCGCCGCGCGAAGAGATGCCGCGCGCGCGGGAACGTCGGCACCCAGCGGCCGTCGTCGAGGCGCGTGTTCCACCCGACGTGGTCGACGTGCAGATGCGTGCAGATCACGACGTCGATCGACTCCGGCGGAACGCCGGCGGCCGTGAGGTCGTCGAGGAACGTCGTGCGCATCATGTGGAAGGGCGCGCGTCCGCCGCGATCCTTGTCGTTGCCGACGCAGGTGTCGACGATCACGCGCAACCCCGGCGCCTCGACGACGAAGGCGTGGATGCTCTGGAGGAGCCGGCCTTTCGGATCGAGGAAGTGCGGCGCGAGCCACTCGCGATGCCGCTCGAGCATCTCGGCCGTGACCGACGGGAACAGCCACGCGAGCGGTGTCGGTCCCGCGCGCTCGACGACGGCGGAAATGCGGATGCGGCCGATGGTGAGGGGGTGCATGGCGAGAGTATAATCGCGCCGTCATGACGAGCGACGAGTGGTTCGAAGCGCTCACGCAGGAGCTGCTCGCGCAGAGCCCGTTCCGGAACTCGGAGTACTTCAAGCGCTTCGCGTCAGGCACGCTCACGAAGGACCAGGTCTGGGATCACGTCGGCCAGTGGTACTTCCTGATCGCATGGTTCCCGCGGATCTTCAGCGGCATCCACGCGCGCTGCGACGACCTGAACGTCCGCAAGGACTGCGCGCGTCACCTCCTCGTCGAGGACCTCGGCTACTTCCAGGGCACGGTCGGCGGCACGCCCGATCACGACGAGCTCTATCGCCGCATCGGCGACGACCTCGGCGTGCCGCGCGAAGCCTACGACCGCCTCCGGATCGTTCCCGAGATGCGCGCGATCGTCGACTTTTTCCGACGCCTCGCTCACGAGGTGCCGTGGTCGGCGTCGCTCTGCGCGACCGCGCTGCTCGAAGAGGAAGTCGTCGAGATCGCGCGCACGGTGGGCAAGGCGCTGGTGCAGCACTACGGCGCCAGGCCGGAGTGGGGCGCGATGAACTACACGGTGCACGAGCTCGTCGAGCAGGAAGAGGCGGGCGAGACGAAGGGCGCCATCCTCCAGCACCTGCGCACCGACGCCGACCGTCGCGCGGCGGAGAGCGCGATGCGCGAGATGCACCGGCTGCTCGAGGACTACGCCGCCGGCCTGACGCGGCGCCTGGGCTGAGCGATGCCCGTCGTCGCCGCCGTCGCGTGTCCGCACACCCCGCAGCTCCTGGTCCGGCCGGAGACGGAAGATCGCGAGCTCGTCCTCCGCGTTCACGCGGCGTACGCGACGGTCAAGCGGCGCTTGACCGAGGCGCGCGCGGACGTGATCTGCGTGATCGGCGGCGACCACGTCGAGGGATTCTTCCTGAACGCGGTGCCCGCGTTCGCGGTGTACGCGGGGACGAGCGTGTCCGGGAAGTTCGGGCGCTACGACTACACGCTGCCCGTGCACGAGCCGCTCGCGCGCGCCATCCTCGAGCAGGGGATCGAGCGCGAGTTCGACCTCACGTACAGCCAGGACCTGCGTCTCGACTACGCGTTCTACGTGCCGCTGCACTTCACGATGCCCGAGCCGCGCGTGCCGATCGTGCCGCTCTACGTGAACGTGTACCTGCCGCCGCAGCCGACGCCGCGCCGCTGCTATGCGTGGGGCCGCGCGCTGCGCGAGATCCTCGACGCGCGTCCGGAGCGCGTGGCATTGATGGCATCGGGCGGGATGTCGCACTACCCGGGGACGGATCGCTACGCCTCGCCGGACTTCGAGTGGGACCGGCAGATGCTCGCGACGCTGACGGCGGGACGCGGGGCGGAGACCGCGCGCCTCACGGGCGAGGAGCTCGACAAGGCCGGGAATGTCGAGCTGCGCACGTGGATCACGCTGCTCGGCGCCGTCGGCGACGCGCGCGCCGAGGTGCTGTGCTACGAGCCGTCGTGGCACCACGGCAACGCGATGGTGGCGTGGCCCGTGGCGCGATGAGGATCGCGCCGAGATGAACGAGCACTACGTCTTCCCGCCCGCGAGCGCGTACCCGCTGAACCGCTGCCTGTTCCTGCTGAAGTCGGACCCGGCGTTCGTCGCCCGCTACGCGAAGGATCGGGACGCGGCGATGGAAGAGCTGAAGCTCGACCCGGAGGCGCGCGCCGCGCTGCGCGCGTTCGAGCGCGACCGGCTGCTCGCGCTGGGCGCGCATCCGTACCTGGTGTTCATGGCCGGGCTCCGGCTGAAGATGGAGAGCCAGCCGGCGGCGTTCGAATACTTCTAGGCGCTGCGGGCTACCGCTCCGGTGTCAGCAGCTTCTCGAATTCAGCCCGCGTCTTCTTGCGCTCCTCGATGATCGCGTTGATCTTGCCGATCTCGTCCTGGTAGCGGGCGACCACCTCGCGGTCGCGCGCGTCGAAGAAGTCGAGGAGGGCGAGGGAGGTCTCCGCGTATTTCTTGCGTGCCTGCAGGAGCGAGCGGACGAACACGCCCTGCACGCCGGACCCGGCCGCGTTGTACTGGCTTTCGATCTTGCGGAGCTCGGCCAGCGCCTGCGCGCGGGCGTCGCGCAGCGCCACGAAGCGATCGGCGGCCGCCGGGTCTTCGCGCCGCATGGCCTCGACGAACGCGCGCTCTCGCTCGGCCTCGTCACCGCGCGACGGCACGGGCGGCTGGGCGGCGGCGGGGCCCGCGACGCAGAGCGCGCCGAGGGTCAGCGCGAGGGCGCGGAGCACGAGCGCGGCGAGCGGATGGCATCGCATGAGCCTGCGAGCGATACTACCGCGGGCGCAATGCAACGCGATCCGGAGGACGCATGGCGACGACGGCGAGAGCGACGGTGCAGGTGGACAACGCGGACGTGCGCGTGACCGAGTGGCGCTTCGCGCCCGGCACCGCGACCGGCCACCACCGCCACGAGTACGACTACGTGGTCGTGCCGATGACCGACGGCGAGCTGACGCTCGTCACGAAGGAAGGCAACGGCGCCGGCAAGATCGCCGCCGGACAGGCGTACTTTCGCAAGGCCGGCGTCGAGCACGACGTCCGCAACGACACCCCGCGCGAGATCGTCTTCGTCGAGATCGAGATGAAGCGATGACGACCATGCGCGCGGCCGTCGTGCGCGACAAGCGCCTCGTGGTCGGCGACGTCCCGGTGCCCGAGCCCGGGCCCGGCGAGGTGCTGGTGAAGACGCTGGCGTGCGGGATCTGCGGCTCGGATCTCCACGCGCTGAAGCACGCGGAGCGCTTCTTCGAGAACTACCGGCGGCCCGACGGCTCGAAGATCGCCGATCTCGGCCGCGACATCGTCATGGGCCACGAGTTCTGCGCCGAGATCGTCGACCACGGCCCGCGCACCGAGAAGCGTCTGAAAGCGGGGACACGCGTGTGCTCGATGCCGGTGCTGCAGCGGCCGGAGGGACGCCAGACCATCGGCTATTCCAACGACCACCCGGGCGGCTACGCGGAGTACATGCGGCTGACCGAAGCGCTCGTGCTCGACGTCCCGAACGGTCTCGCCACCGAGCAGGCGGCGCTCACCGAGCCGATGGCCGTCGGCCTGCATGCGGTCGACAAGGCCCGGCTCATGCCCGGCGACAAGCCGCTGGTGATCGGCTGCGGGCCCGTGGGCCTGGCGGTGATCGCCGCGCTGAGGCTGCGCGACGTCCATCCGATCGTGGCCGCGGATTTCTCGCCGCGCCGGCGCGAGCTGGCGCTGGCGGTCGGCGCCGACGAGGTCGTCGATCCCGCGCCCGCGATGCCGGCGGAGCGCTGGCGCGCGAGCACGATCGTCTTCGAGTGCGTCGGCGTGCCGGGCGTGATCGACCGGATCATGACCGGCGTGACGCGCGGCTCGCGGCTGGTGATCGTGGGCGTGTGCATGGAGCCCGACACCATCCTGCCGCTCCGCGGCATCAGCAAGGAGCTCAACCTCCAGTTCGTGCTCGGGTACGACGCGGAGGAGTTCGCGGCGACGTTGCGTCACATCGCCGAAGGGGCCATGACGACGGCGCCGCTGGTCACGGGAAAGGTGGGCGTCGGCGGCGTCGCCGGCGCGTTCGATGAGCTCGCGTCACCCGAGCGCCACGCGAAGATCCTCGTGGAGCCGTGGCGCGCGTGAGCACGAAGGGAGATCAGATGGCTCGCTCGAGAAGGTTCTGGGCACCGGGGCTCGCCGTCGTCGCCGTGGCGGTCGCGCTCATCGCGACGCCGGTCGCATCCAACACGCCGAAGAAGGGCGGGGTGCTGCGCGTCGCAACGATCGGCGAGCCGCCGACGCTGGACGCGCACGTCACGACCGCGACGATCACGCGCGAGATCGGCATCAACATGTTCGAGACGCTGTTCGCGCTCGACGCGAAGTATCAGCCGGCGCCGCTGCTCGTCGAAGGCTACGACGTGCAGGACGGCGGCAAGCGCTACGTGCTGCGGCTGCGCAAGAACGTGAAGTTCCACAACGGCAAGGAGCTCACCGCGGCCGACGTGGTCGCGTCGCTCAAGCGGTGGGGCGCGATGTCGAGCGTCGGCAAGGCGGTCTTCAAGATCGTCGCCGAGATCGACGCGAAAGGCCCGTCGACCGTCGAGATCGCGCTGAAGGAGCCGTCGGGGAGCCTGCTCACGAACCTCGCGCAGGTCGACAACGCGGCGGTGATCTATCCGAAGGAGGTCATCGACGCGTCCGCGGGCGGGCAGCTCAAGGAGTACATCGGCACCGGGCCGTTCCGCTTCGTCGAGCACAAGCCCGATCGCCACGTGAAGCTCGCGCGCTTCGACGGCTACGTGCCGCGCGGCGAGCCGGCCAGCGGCCTCGCGGGCCAGCGCGTCGCGTACCTGAACGAGCTGTACTTCATGGCCGTGCCGGACATCGCGATCCGGCTCGCGGGCGTCACGGCCGGCGACTACGGCTACGCCGCGCTCCTCAAGCAGGATCAGTACGACCGGCTCAAGTCGACGCCCGGCCTCGAGCCCGTCGTCATCAAGCCGTACGGATGGGTGACGATCGTCCTGAACACGAAGCAGGGCGTGATGGCGGACAGGCGCCTGCGCCAGGCGGTGCAGGCGGCGCTCGACGTCGATCCGATGATGCTCGCGGCGATGGGGCACAAGGATTTCTACCGCCTCGATCCGAGCATCCTCTTCCAGGAGCAGGCGCTCTACTCGAAGACCGGCGCCGCGCTCTACAACCAGCACGACCGGGAGAAGGCGAAGAAGATCCTCAAGGACGCGGGCTACGCCGGACAGCCCGTGCGGTGGATCGTGACCAACGAGTACGACCATCACTACAAGACCGCGCTCGTCGGCAAGGGCCAGCTCGAAGAGGCCGGTTTCAAGATCGACCTTCAGGTCTCCGACTGGGCCACCGTCGTCCAGCGCCGCAACAAGCCGGAAGTGTGGGACGCCTTCAGCACCGCGTTCATCTTCGGCGCGGAGCCGAGCACGTGGGCGCCCGTGCTCTGCGACTGGCCGGGCTGGTGGTGCAACCCGGAGAAGGATCAGCTCTTGCAGGCGATGGGCCGCGAGACCGACGCGAAGAAGCGCGCCGCGATCTGGGAGAAGGTGCAGACGATCTTCTACGCCGACGCCCCGCGAATCAGGCTCGGCGACTATTTCCGTCTCGACGCCCGGCGCAAGGACGTGCAGGGGTTCGAGAACGGTCCGTACATGCACTTCTGGAACGTCTGGCTCGATCGCTAGGCGGCCTGTGCCTGCGCCCCGAGCGTGAGCACCGGGCACGGCGCCATGCGGATCACGCGGTCGGCCACGCTGCCGACGAGCAGGCGATGGATCATCCCGCGCCCGTGCGTCGCGAGGAGGACGAGGTCGGCGCCCTCGTCCTTCACGGCCTCGACGATCTCGCGATACGGCTCGCCGACCCGCAGCGCGGTGTGCACCTTCAGGCCGCCGCGGCGTCCCTCGTCCGCCCAGCGCTCGAGGAGCGCCGCCCACTCGCGGCCCGCGTACGAGAACTCGTCGATCGCCGTGCCGGTCAGCGGTCCCTCGAACACGTGCGCTTCGGCGGCCGCCTGCTCGTCGTCGGCGCGCGGGATCGCGAGCTGGTGCTCCGCCTGACGGCTGCGCAGCTCGGCCTTGCGCTCTTCGCGCGCGAGGCGGGCGTCGAGGTCGAGCGGGCTCAGCGGGAGCACGTGCAGGAGGACGAGCTCGGCGCCGCTCTCGCCGGCGACACGCCGGGCGACGCTCCAGGCTTCTTCCGACCCGGGCGAGAAGTCGGTCGGCACGAGGATCCGGGCGAACGTCGCTGACGTCGTCATAGGCGCCTCCCGCGCCGTGGCTGGTGCATCAACCCTGCCGGACGGCGAGAGCGCGCAAACGCGCGAAGAAGACGGGCGAATCATCGCGGCCGGGAGCTCGCCACCTGGGGCGGAGGCGCAACACCGGCGCGACGGCGCCTCACCAGCGCCGCCAGGGCCACGACGGCGGGGAGCCAGGCCCGCCCGTCGTGAGCGCGTCGGGGACGCCGTGCGTGGCCGTGATGGCGGTGAAGCAGAGCGCGAGCGGCGCGACGCGCGCGCCGGCCTTCACGCCCACGACGGCGTGAGTCATGACGGTCGGCATCGCGGTCAGCGGCGAAGGTCGCCGATCGTGCGAATCGGCGTGCCGTCCTTGCGCGCGATCGCCCGGCGTGTCGGCCTCGTGCCGTCGCCGAACGTCGGCTGCCAGCACGAGTGCTTCCCGGCGCCGCCGGCGACGATGATGCTGATGTCGTCGGCGTTGCGCACGATCGGCACCATCGTGTCCGGACCGTCCTTCACGTCGTGGCGCGCGAGCTGCGCCTGCCGGTACTCGCGGCCGAGCTTCGCGAGCGGATACCGCGCGTGCTCGAACAGGAACTCCTTCACCTGTTTCTTGGTGTATCCCTCTTTCGCCACCGTGGCCGCGTGCTCGGGCCCGAAGGAGAGCAGCGGCCAGCCGCGGCCGAGCAGGTTGTTGCTCCCGGCCTGGCCCATCGCGCCGGCGACGACGAGCAGCACGCCGAGCGCGGTGTTGCTGTAGTGGTCCTGGATGTTGTGCGGCGCTTCGCAGCCGAACGCGGTCACCGTGCTGGCGTCGGCCGGAAATCCCGCCTCCACGTGCAGCGGCTCCCACGGGTTCTCCGCTTCGTTCTCGGCGACGCAGTACGCGATCTTCGACGGGCTGCCCTGCGTCGCGCGGTCGCCGGTGCCGGGGAGCCCGCCACCGACGTTCATCAGGATCAACCGGACCGCGCGGCCGATCGTCACGTTCGCGCGGAAGCCCTGGCCGTAGCAGTTGTAGCCGGCGTTGATCTCGAGCTCGCGCGCGATCGGCCCGTTCACGACGATGAGCGGCGCGACCGGGTGCGTCGTCGCCTGGACCGAGTCGAGGTTGAACGACGGATCGGCGAGCGCTTCGAGCGCCGTGATGACCACGGGCAGGTACTGCGGCTTGCAGCCGGCCATCACCGCGTTGACCGCGATCTTCTCGACCGTGGCCTCGCCCTGCCGCGGCGGCAGGACGCCGACGATCTCGTGCGGCTCACGGTCTGTCCAGTCGAGGAACGCTTTCACGCGCGCGTCGGTCGGCGGGACGATCGGCAGCCCGTCCGTCCAGCCGCGCTCCTGGTAGAGCGCGTCGACGTCCTCGAACGCGCCGGGGAAGTCGAACGTCTTCGCGGCGGGGCCGAGCGTCGCGCTCACTTCAGGAGCGCCTTCAGCACCGCGTCGATCGCGAGCTCCGCCTTCTTCAGCACTTCATCGTCCTGGATCCCGCCGAGCGGGTGCGGGATGAGCGCCAGCGGCAGCGCCTCGATGCCGCGGTTCTTCGCCTCCAGCTTCGCGAGCTGCTCGAACTCGAACGTGCCCATGACCACCGTCGGAACGCCGCGCTGCTCCAGCATGATCGAGCCGTGGATACTCCACGACGTGCACGACCCTCAGTCGGCGCTCCCGACCAGCGCGAAGTCCGCCTTCGACAGCGCGTCGAGGACTTCGGGCTTCGGCGGTCCGGCGACCGGCTTCTCGCGCTTGATGATCTCGGCGGCGACGCCGTAGCGCTCCTGCAGGATCTTCGTCACCGCGAGCATCAGCGTGCCCGCGTTGGCCTTGCTGTTGTCGAGAATGCCGGCGCGCTTGCCCTGCAGGCTCGCGAGGCGCGGCGCGAGCTGCGCGTTGATGGCGCGCGGCTCGGCGGTCGGATCGTAGAGCTTCATCGCTGTCTCCTTTTGCAAACGCCTACGCCAGCACGAACGGGACCTTCGCGCGGTCGGCGACCGCGCGGAGCTGCACCATCAGGTCGTCGGGCACCGGCACGCCCTGCTCGAGCCGCTCGCGCTTGGTGAGCATCTCGGGATCGCCGGCCACCAGCACCGGCTGCTTCGGATCGGCGCGCTTGGCGCCGTGCAGGATGTCGATCACCTGGTCGAGGTCGTCCTCGAACGCGCCGGGCTCGCGGAACGCTGTCGGATCGATCGCCATGAAGAAGTGGCCGATGTTGTGCGGGTCGTTCGGCCTCTGCGTCTTGTTGCGGATCGGCGAGAACGACGCCCCGGACAGCGTGCCGCCGAGGATGTGCACCATCATCGCGAGCCCGTAGCCTTTGTGGCTGCCGGCGTCGCGGTTGCCGCCGAGCGGCGTGATGCCGCCTTCCTTCTTGTCGAACACGTAGCCGAACGCCTGGGCTTCGTCCGTCACGGTCTTGCCGTCCTCGTCGACAACCCAGCCCGGCGGCAGCGGCTTGTGGTTCAGCTTGTAGACCTTCACCTTGCCCGCGGCGACGGTGGTCGTGGCCATGTCGAGCTGGAACGGCGCGTTCTTCTTCGCCGGCGCCGCGAACGCGATCGGGTTGGTGCCGAGGATCGGCTCGGCCGCGAACGTCGGCACCATCGTCACCCCGCGCGTGGCCGACGTGACCATGCCGATGACGCCGCGGTCGGCCGCGATGCGCGAGTAACAGCCGGCGGCACCGAAGTGATGCGAATTGTAGACGCTGACGATGCCGACGCCGGCCTGCAGACACTTGTCGACGGCGAGATTCATCGCGTAGACGGACACCGGATGCCCGAGCGACGCGTCGGCGTCGACGAGCGCGGTGGCGACGTTCTGCTTCACGACCTTGAACGACGGCTTCATGTTGAGCCGGCCCGCGCGAAACTCCTGGTCGTACGTCGGGAGCATGGAGATCCCGTGCGAGTCGACCCCGCGCAGATCGGTCTCGACCATCATCTCGGCGGTCGTCTCGGCATGCGCGTCGGACATCCCCCACGCGCGCATGACGGTGACGAGCTGCTCCTGAATCTTCTTGGACGGGACTCGCATGGCTAGCCTCCCAGATCCGTCAACAGCTGCGCCGTCGTCCTCACACCCTGGAAGAGGTGATCGAGGCGCAGGTGCTCGTTCGGGCTGTGCTGGCGGTTGTTCGCGTTCGCGTACGGCACGATCAGCGTCGGCAATTTCAGGATGTCGGTGAACGCGAAGATCGGCACGCTGCCGCCGAGCGTCGGCATCAGCACCGCCTTCTCGCCGCCGTGCGCGCGCTCGACCGTCGCGATGATCTCGCGCGACACCTCGAGCTCGAGCGAGGTCTTCGCGGGGTCGTAGCCCGTCGTCGAGAGCACGCGCACCGCCTTGCCGCGCAGGGTGTCCGGCAGGGGCGCCTTCGGGTCGTCGATCACCGCGAAGCCCTGACTACGGATGTGCTCTTTCAGGCGCGCCAGGACTTTCTCCCAGCGCATGTTCTTGACCATCCGCACCTCGAGCAGCACCGTCGCCTTGTGCGGGATGATCGTGTTCGCTTCCTTGCCGAGGAAGCCGCTGTGCAGCCCGCGGATCGTCAGCGTCGGATGGAACATCGTGCGGTCGAGGAAATCCGCCGGGACCTGCACGCCGACGTCCTTCTCCAGGGCGGCGCGGTCGAACGGCAGCGCCGCCATCATCACCTTCTCCGCGCCGCTCGGCGGCACCACGTCTTCCTCGAAGCCTTCGATCAGCGGCACGCCGTCGGGCGTCGCCATCGACGCGAGCAGGCCGTTGAGCTTCCACGCCGGGTTCGGCACCGCGTAGTTGCCGGAGTGCAGATCGCGCTTCGCCGCTTCCAGCTCGAGCTCGATCTTGCCGACCCCGCGCGCGCCGCCGGCGATCGTCGGACGGCCGCTCGCGTGCTTCGGCCCGTCGGTGATGATGCACGCATCCGCGGCGAGCAGATCGCGATGCTTCTCGCAGAACGCGCCGAAGTACGGGCTGCCGATCTCTTCCTCGCCGTCGAAGATGAGCTTGACGTTGACCTTCGCCGCGAGCCCGACGGCGTCCATCAGGTCGAGCGCGTGGAGATGACACCAGATCGGCCCCTTGTCGTCCGAGGTGCCGCGCGCGTACATGCGGAACTCGCCGAGCTGATCGTCGGTGATCTGGTCGAGCGCCGCCGGCGCGACGCCGTCCTCGGCGAGGCCGCGACGGAACACGGGCTCGATCGGATTCGGCTGGAGCCAGCCGTTCAGCGGAATGGGCTTGGTGTCGTAGTGGCAGTACAGCAGCAGGGTGCGCGTCGCGCCGGGCACGCGGCGCTCGCCGAAGACGGCGGGATTGCCGCCGGTCTCGAGCACCCGGCCGTCGAGCTTGCGCGCGCGGAGCTGCCCGGCGAGCCACTCGCCGGTCGCGCGCACCTTCGCCGGCTCCTGGCTCACGGACTCGAGCCGCACGAACTCGACGAAGCTCGTCACGATGCCGCGACGGCGCGCGGCGAGAAGACGGTCGAAGGCGGTCCAGTCGGTCATCGTGCGAAGCCTATCACGCGTCGTACGCGCGGATGCGGCGCAGCTCCGGAAACGCCTTCATCCACACGAGCGCGACCGCGATGGTGCCGACACCGCCGATGAGGACGGCGGGAACGACGCCGAGCAGCGCGGCGGTGACGCCGGCACGGAACTCGCCGAGCTGGTTCGACGTGCCGGTGAAGAGCGAGAAGGCCGCGCTGACGCGGCCGCGCATCGCGTCGGGCGTGGAGAGCTGTACGAGCGAGTAGCGGATGACCACGCTCACGACGTCCGCCATGCCGAGCACGCACAGCGCGGCGAGCGAGAGCGCGAGGCTCTTCGAGACGCCGAACGTGATGATCGCGACGCCGAAGACCACGATGACGCTGAAGAGCGTGCGGCCGATGCGCCGCTCGAGCGGATGGCGCGCGAGCATGACCGACATGACGAGCGCGCCCGCGGCCGGGGCCGAGCGCAGCAGGCCGAGGCCCCACGGGCCCGTGCCGAGGATGTCGCGCGCGTAGATCGGAAGCAGCGCGGTGACGCCGCCGAGCAGCACCGCGAACAGATCGAGCGAGAGCACGCCGAAGAGCACGCGGTGCTGGCGGATGAAGAGCAGGCCGGAGAAGAACGACTCCGCGCCGCGCTCGGCGAGCAGGCGTGTCCCTCCGGAGACGCTTGCCATGAGCACCGCGGCCACGAGCCACGACGCGGCGGACGTCGCGTAGGGCAGGGGCGGCAGGAGCGCGTAGAGGACACCACCGAGCGCGGGGCCGACGATCTGCGCGGTCTGCGTCGCGGAGGCGTGCCACGCGCTCGCCTGGGGAAGGAGCGCGCGAGGGACGAGGCCCGGCATCAGCGCGCTCGTCGTCGGTCCCTCGAACGCGCGCGCGGCGCCGACGATCGCGGCGATCGCGAGCACCCGCTCGATCGTCAGCCAGCCGCTGGCGCCACCGGCGGCCAGCAAGACCGCGCAGGCCCCTTCCACGGTCTGGCAGACGGTGACGATCACGCGCCGGTCGTAGCGATCGGCGGCGTGGCCGACCAGCAGCGTGAGCAGCAGCATCGGCAAGAACTGCGCGAGCCCGAGCAGGCCGAGCGCGAACGCGCTCCCCGTCAGCGTGTAGACCTGCCAGCCGATCGCGACGGTCTGAACCTGAAAGGCGACGACCGACAGCACGCGCGCGAGCCAGAACCGCTTGAAGGGCGGGTGAGCGAGGACGCTCACGCCGTGCGCGAGAACGCCGCCCACGGCTCAGAGGAGCTTGCAGGCCTCCTCGAAGTCGAGGCGCGGCAGCTTCTGCATCACCTTCGACGTGTCGCCGTGCCCGACGTTGCAGAGGAAGTTCGACTTCACGCGCCCGTCGGGAAAGAACTCGGCGTCGACCTTCGCGTTGTCGAAGCCCGACATCCCGCCGACGTCGAGCCCGATCGCGCGCGCGGCGATCATGAAGTACGCGCCCTGCAGCGTGCCGTTGCGGAACGCGGTCGTGTCCGCGAACGCGGGGTTCTTCGTGAAGTTGTCCGCCATCTCGGGACGGTGCGCGAAGAGCTTCGTCGGCAGGAGCTCGTAGAACCGCGTGTCGGTGCCGATGATCACCGTGACCGGCGCCTGTTTCGCTTTGTCGACGTTGCCGGGACTGAGCGCGGGCAGCAGCCGGGCCTTCGCTTCGGGCGTGCGGAGGAAGACGAAGCGCGCGGGACAGGTGTTGGCGCTCGTCGGCCCCAGCTTCAGGATGTCGTAGATCGCGCGCAGCTCCCCGTCGGTGACCGGCTTGGGCAGCCAGCCGTTCTGCGTGCGCGCCGTTCGCAGCAGCACGTCGATGCACTCGTCGCTCACCCGCTGGCCCAATTCAGACCTCCATCTGCTCGCCTCGGACGGCGGGGCCCCAGCCCCGCGACGTCCTGCGGCTGCGTATTACAGCTTCGCCTGCTGGATGGCGCGCCACACCCGCTCCGGCGACGCCGGCATCTCGAGCGTCTTCACGCCGAGCGGCGTCAGCGCGTCGAGCACGGCATTGATCACCACGGGCAGCGCGCCGACCGTGCCGGCCTCGCCCGCGCCCTTCGCGCCGAGCGGATTCAGCTTCGTCGGCACCGGGTTGCTCTCGATGTGCATGTCGGGAAAATCGTCGGCGCGCGGCATCGCGTAGTCCATGAACGTCGCGGTGAGGAGCTGTCCGGATTCCTGATCGTAGGCGACCTGCTCCATCAGCGCCTGTCCGACGCCCTGCGCGACGCCGCCGTGGATCTGTCCTTTCAGCGTGATCGGATTGATGACGGTGCCGACGTCGTCGACGACGTTGTAGCTGACGAGATCGACGCGGCCGGTCTCCGGATCGACCTCGACCTCGGCCACGTGGCAGCCGTTCGGCCAGGTGGCGCCCTTCGGCACGAACGTACCGGTCTCGTAGAGCCCGGGCTCGACGCCGGGCGGAAGCGACGGCGGCTGGAAGGCCGCGCGCGCGACCGCCTTCAGCTCCACGCTCTTGTCGGTGCCCACGACGGTGAACTTGCCGTCGGCGAACCTGATGTCGCCCTCCGCGGCCTCCATGAGCTTGGCGGCGATCTTCGTCGCCTTCGTGATGACCTTGTCGGCGGCGATCGTGACCGCGCTGCCGCCGATGACGGTCGAGCGCGAGCCCATGCTGCCCATGCCGAAGCCGACGCGGTCCGTGTCGCCGTCGATGTAGCGCACGTCGGCGGGGTCGATGCCGAGCTTCTCGTGGAGGATCTGGCGGAAGATCGTCTCGTGGCCCTGGCCCTGGTTCTTCGTGCCCATGAACAGGGTTGCGGTGCCGCTCGGCGCGAACCGGACTTCCGCGAACTCCGGCTGCGGCCCGGCCGCCTGCTCGATCGGATTCGTGAGCGCGAGCCCGCGCAGCTTGCCGCGCTGCTTCGCCTCCTCGCGCCGGGCCGCGAAGCCCGCGACGTCGGCGAGCTTCAGCGCCATGTCCATGCTCTTCTCGAACTCGCCGGAGTCGTACGTCGGGCCGAGCGGGTTCTTGTACGGCATCGCGGACGCCGGGATCAGGTTCTTGCGCCGGAGATCGAAGCGGTCCACGCCGAGCTCGCGCGCGGCGTCGTCGATGAGCCGCTCGATCACGTAGGTCGCTTCCGGGCGCCCGGCGCCGCGGTACGGCGCCGTCGGATTCGTGTTGCTGAAGACGCTCAGGACTTCGACGTGCGCGGCGGGAATCGCGTAGACGCCGACGAGCGTGCCGACGTTGCTGAACGTGGCGAGCAGGTTGCGGTCGGACGACACGTACGCGCCCACGTTCGCGAGCGTGCGCACGCGCAGCCCGACGAACTTGCCGCTGGCGTCGAGCCCGAGCTCGGCTTCCGTCACGTTGTCGCGCGCGTGCTCGTCGGCCGGAATCGACTCGCGGCGCTCGCATGTCCAGCGCACGGGACGGCCGACCTTGCGCGCGGCCCACAGCACGAGGCGATGCTCGGGATACTGCCAGCCCTTCGTGCCGAAGCCGCCGCCGACGTCGCCCGCGATCACGCGGATCTGGTGCTCGGGCACCTTGAAGATGTTGGTGGCGAGCGCTGTCCGCACGCGATGCGGATACTGCACGTCGGCGTAGAGCACGTAGCGCTCCTCGCGATGGTCCCAGACGCCCATCGCGCCGCGCGGCTCCATGTACTGCGCGTGCACGCGCGTGATGACGAAGCGCCGCTTGATCACCTTCGCGGCCCCCGCGATCGCGGCGTCCGCGGCGGCTCTGTTGCCCGCCTCGAAGACGTTGGAGATGTTGTCGGGGCACTCGTCCCACACCGGCGCGCCGCCGACGGTCTCGGCCGTGTTCGTGACGGACTTCAGCGGCTCGTACTCGACGCCGACCAGATCGGCCGCGTCTTCCGCCTGCGCGCGAGTCTCCGCGACGACCAGCGCGATCGGATCGCCGACGTAGCGCACGCGGCCCTGCGCGAGCCCGCGGTGCGGGGAAGAGAACATCGGCCCGCCGTCCGGGCGCTTGCGCTTGAGCGTCATCTGCATGGTGCCGAGGTCTTTCACGTCGGCGCCGGTGAACACGCCGAGCACCCCCGGGGCGGCGAGCGCGTTCTTCGTGTCGATGCGCGCGATCTTCGCGTGCGCGTGCATCGAGCGCACGATCACCGCGTGCGCCTCGTTGGGCACGGTGACGTCGCTCTGGTAGCGGCCGCCGCCCTTCAGCAGGCGCACGTCCTCGAAGCGCTTGATCCCTTGCCCGACTCCGAACTTGCTCATGATTTCTCCGCGTCGACGAGCATGCGGCGCAGGATCTTGCCAGACGCGCTCTTGGGGATCTGCTCGACGAACTCGAGCCGGCGGATGCGCTTGTGCGGCGCCACGCGCTCGGCGACCCACGCCATGATCGCCTCCGCCTTCGTCGCCTTCGCGTCCGGCTTCAGCACGATGAACGCTTTTGGAATCTCGCCGGCCTCTTCATCCGGTCTCCGCACGACCGCGGCATCCAGGATGGCAGGGTGGGTGAGCAGCAGCGCCTCCAGCTCCGCGGGCGCCACCTGCATGCCCTTGTACTTGATCAGCTCCTTCGTGCGGTCGACGATGAAGAACCATCCGTCCTCGTCGACGTAGCCGACGTCGCCCGTGTGGTACCAGCCGTCACGATCGATCGACGCGGCGGTGTCCTCGGGACGGCCGAGGTAGCCCTTCATGATCTGCGGGCCGCGCATCAGCAGCTCGCCTTCCTTGCGCGGCGCCCCGACCGGCTCGCCGCTCACCGGATCGACGATCTTCACCTCGGTGCTCGGCACCACGCGTCCCGCGGAGCCGAACTTCGGCGTGGCCGTGCGCGTCGGGCTCAGATGCGTGACGGGGCTCGCCTCCGTCATCCCGTAGCCCTGCGTGACCGGGCAGCCCATCTTCTTGCTGAGCGCGCTCGCGAGGTCCTCGCCGAGGGGCGCGGCGCCGGAGAAGATCAGCCGCACGCTCGACAGGTCGAACTGGGCGACCGCCGGGCTCTTCACCATGCCGAGCACGATCGGCGGCACCAGCGGCAGCACGGTGAGCTTGTACGTCTGCGCGGTCTGGAGGAACTCCGCGAAGTCGAAGCGCGGCATCGAGACGATGGTCGAGCCGTTCGCCAGCCCGAGCATCATGATCACGACCATGCCGTAGATGTGGAAGAACGGCAGCGCGGCGAGCACGCGGTCGCTCTCGCCGAAGCACTCCCAGTTCTCCATGCCCTGGCACTGGCAGAGGTTCGCGACGAGGTTGCGGTGCGTGAGCATCACGCCCTTCGGCAACCCGGTCGTGCCGCTGGAGTAGGGGAGCGCGACGAGGTCTTCGGCCGGGTTGATGGTCACGCGCGGCGGCTCCGGCGGCGCGTCGAGCAGCTCGCCGAACGGGCGCGCGCCCTCCGCGGTGCCGAAGACGTAGATGTCTTCGATGGGAGACTGCGCCGCCGCTTCCTTCGCCTTGTCGAGGAACGGCGGGACCGTGATCAGCAGGCGCGCCTGGCAATCCTGGAGCTGCTTGGCGAGCTCGCCAGCCGTGTAGAGCGGATTCACGGTGGTCACGATGCCGCCGATCGACGCGACGCCGAGGAAGACGATCGCGTACTCCGGCAGGTTCGGGCTGTAGATCGCGAAGACGTCACCCTTCTTGAACCCGCGCCGCGAGAGCGATGTCGCGACCCGCTTGATCCCGTCCGCGAGCGCGCCGTACGTGAGCGTGCGACCGGTCGGCCCGTCGATGAGCGCCGGCTTGGCCGCGAGCCGCGCGGCGTGGCGCAGCACGAAGTCGGTGATCGTGGCGTCCGGGATCGTCACCGGGGGGCTGGTGCTCGTGATCAGCATGGCGGTGGTTATATCATTGGAATCGTGAAGGTCCCCACCTCGACGACCACGACACAGCGGAGGGTCCCCACCTACTGCTACCAGTGCGTCGCCGGGCCCGATCTCCTGAACGTCGTCGTCGAGGACGGCGTCGCCGTCAAGGTCGAGCCGAACTTCGGCGTCAAGGAGCATCCCGCCGGCGGCCGTCCGTGCGTGCGCGCCTACAGCCTCGTCCAGAAGCTCTACAACCCGAACCGGGTGAAGGCGCCGATGAAGCGCACGAACCCGCGGAAGGGCAAGGACCAGGACCCACGCTGGGTCGAGACCTCGTGGGACGACGCGCTCGACCTGCTCGCGGGCAAGCTGCGCGCGATCCGCGAGAGCGGCTTCGTCGACGAGAACGGCTATCCCAAGCTTGCCGTCACGTTCGGCGCCGGCGGCACGGCGCCCGCGTACCTCGGGGGATTCCCCGCGTTCATGTCCGCGTGGGGCGGACCGCTCGACCAGGGCATCGGCAGCGGGCAGGGGATGAAGTGCGTCCACTCGGAGCATCTCTACGGCGAGTTCTGGCATCGCGCGTTCACCGTCGCGCCGGACATGCCGAACAACACCTACGTGCTCTCGTTCGGCAACAACGGCGACGTGAGCGGCGGCGTGATCGGCATCTGGCGCCACGCCGAGGCGCGCGGCCGGGGCGCGACGTGGATCCAGTTCGAGCCGCACCTGTCGGTGACGGCGGCGACCGCGGCCGAGTGGGTGCCGATCCGGCCGAAGACCGACGCCGCGGTGCTGTACGCGATCATGCACGTCACGCTGCGCGAGCACGAGTGGCGGCGCGTCTGCGACGTCGACTTTCTGCGCCGCATGACCAACGCGCCGTACCTCGTCGGGCCGAACGGCTACTACCTGCGCGATCCGGTCTCGCGGAAACCGCTCGTGTGGGACGAGAAGCGCGGCATGGCCGTCGCGTTCGACTGCGCCCCCTCCGGCGACGGCGATGGGTTCGCGCTGGACGGCGAGTTCACGGTGAGCGGGATCGAGGTCGGGCCCGACGACGAGATCATCACGCACCACGCCGTGGTCGCGCGCCCGTCGCTCCAGCTCCTGCGCGACTTCCTGGCCCCGTACACGCCCGAGTGGGCGCAGGGGATCTCCGACGTGCCCGCCGAGACGATCCGCCGCGTGACGCGAGACTTCCTCGCGCACGCGCGTGTCGGGGCCACGGTCGACATCGAAGGCGTGACGCTCCCGCTCAGACCCGTCGCGATCCTGCTCGGCAAGTCGATCAACAACGGCTGGGGCGGCTACGAGTGCTGCTGGGCGCGCACGGTGATGGCGGCGCTGGTCGGCGCGCTCGAGGTGCCGGGCGGCATTCTCGGCACGACGATCCGGTTGAATCGCCCGTCGTCGAATCGCCTGGAGTCGGTGCGGCCCGGGCCGGACGGCTTCATGGCGCAGCCGCTGAACCCGACGTCGAAGGACAAGTGGCAGGCGCGCCCGACCAGCCGCAGCGCGCACAAGACGCTGGTGCCGCTCGTGTCGGACGGCTCGTGGTCCGGCGCGCTCTCGCCCGCGCAGCTGCCGTGGCTCTTCATGGAGGACGCGCCGGCGAAGTGGCCGGAGCCGACGCCGCCGGAAGTCTGGATCGTGGGCCGCAGCAACCCGGCGACCTCGAACTGGGACAGCAACCTCGTGATCTCGAAGCTCAAGAAGTTCCCGTTCGTGGCGGCGTTCGCGTACACGCAGGACGAGACCAACTGGTTCGCGGACCTGCTGCTGCCCGACGCGACGGACCTCGAGGCGTTCCAGCTCTTCCGCGTGGGCGCGACCAAGTACGTGGAGTCGTACTGGGACCACCAGGGCGTGGCGCTGCGGCAGCCGGTGGTCGAGCGGCTGCCGTACGACACGAAGGACCTCACGGACGTCGGCACCGAGCTCGCGCGCCGCCTCGGCCTGCTCGAGCGTTACAACGAGGCGCTCAATCGCGGCGTCGCGCTCGGCGTCCCGCTGCGCACGTCGGACTACGACGTCAGCCTCGAGCCGGCGTCGGTGTACACGTCCGCGGACATCTGGGATCGCGCGTGCCGCGCGGCGACGCTCTCGCTGTCGAACGGCCGCGACGAGCACGACCTCGCGTGGTTCCGCGAGCACGGGACGTACCTGGTGCCTTTCTCGCGCCTCAACTGGTATCTCCACCCCGAGATGGCGAAGAAGGGCCTGCGCTACGAGCTGCCGTACCAGGAGCGGCTCAAGCGCATCGGCGGCGAGCTGAAGAACCGCCTGCACGAGCAGGACATCCGCTGGTGGGACACGCAGCTCGAGGAGTACCAGGCGCTCCCGCCGTGGAAGGACTTTCCGAAGATCTGGCAGGACGTGGCCGAGCGGTTCGGCAAGAAGCCGGACGACTACGGGCTCTGGCTCCTCACGAGCCGCAGCATGCAGTACTCGTGGGGCTCGCAGGCGTCGCTGCCGATCATGGCCGACATCGCGAAGCACGTGCGCGGCCACTTCGGCGTGATGCTGAACAACACCTACGCGAAGAGCCTCGGCATCGCCGACGGCGACGAGATCTGGGTGGAGTCGCCGATCGGCAGGCAGAAGGGCACCGCGATCCTGCGCGCGGGCTGCCGGCCCGACGTCACCGTGGCGATCGGGCAGTTCGGCCACTGGGCGACGCCGGTCGCGTCCGACCTCGACATGCCGAACCTCAACGCGCTGGAGCCGATGGATCTCTCGCTCATCGACGCGACCGGCAGCGGCAGCGACCTCATCCGCGTGAAGGTCTACAAGGCGTAGCCATGCGGTGGGGAATGGTCATCGACATGCGCAAGTGCGTCGGCTGCCAGACGTGCACCGTCGCGTGCCACGAAGAGAACGCGCTGCCGCCCGGCACGTTCTGGCGCCACGTGGTCGACGTGGAGGTCGGCGAGTATCCCGACGTGCGGCGCACGTTCATGCCGATGGGCTGCCAGCACTGCGCGGAGCCGCCGTGCGTGCCGGTGTGTCCGACGGGCGCGAGCCAGCAGCGCAAGGACGGCATCGTGTTCGTCCAGTACGACATGTGCATCGGCTGCGGCTACTGCGCGATCGCGTGCCCGTACCGCGCGCGGCACATGGTGCAGGACCACACGTGGTACTTCGGCGAGGCGACGCCTTCGGAGAAGCACGCGCGCGAGCCCGAGCGTCACGGCGTGATGACCAAGTGCACCTTCTGCAAGCATCGCGTGGACAAGGCGCCGGCGGGCGCGACGCCCGGCGTGGATCCCGAGTACACGCCGGTGTGCGTGTCGAGCTGCATCGCCAACGCGATGCACTTCGGCGACCTCGACGATCCGAACAGCAACGTCGCGAGGCTCCGCGCCCAGCATGACCCCGGCGTGCTGCTCGAAGAGCTCGGCCTCAAGCCCTCGCTCTTCTACATCACCGAGTGAGCGTCGCGCGACCCCCGCGTTCGATGGTTGCGCTGATGCCGGCGCAGCTCCAGCACGAGTGGGATCTCTATCACGCCACGTGGTTCACGCTGATGGGCATCGGCGGCGGGATCTTCCTCGTCGCGCGGCTCCTGCGCATCGAGCGCCGGCTCGGCGTGTGGCTCGGGCTGCCGGCCGTCGATCTCGTGAGCTTCGTGGTCATCGGCGTCGGCGGCCTCGTGCTCGTGTGGAGCCTCGGCCGTCCATTCCGCATGCTGCGCGCGGTGCTGAAGCCGGGCACGAGCTGGATCAGCCGCGGCGCGCTCGCGGACTTCATCTTCCTCGCGCTCGGCGCGCTGCTGATCCTTCCCGGGTTGCGGATCGGCGGCGCCACGCCGTTCGCCGCGCTGCCGTGGGATCCGTGGGCGACGACGCCGATCGGGAAGGCGATCGAGATCGTGAGCCTGCTCGCCGCCGCGGTCGTGATCGTCTACGCGGGCCTCGTGCTCGCCGACAAGGCCGCGATCACGTTCTGGCGCTCGCCGCTGATCCCGACGCAGTTCGTGCTGTCGTCGCTCGCGATGTCGCTGGCGACGATCATGGTGATGGCCGTCGTGAATCGCGTGCCGATCGATCAGCTCCAGTGCCTGCTGCTGATGAAGACGCTGCTGATCCTCGCGCTGACGATCGTCTGGCACCTCGTCACCGACCGCGCGAAGCCGGGCAAGGCGGAGAGCCTGCAGCGCCTCTCCACGAAGTATCGCTGGCTCTTCTTCGCGGGAGTTCTGGGCGCCGGCACGCTGCTCCCGGCGCTGCTCGCGCTCGCGGGCGTGATGTCGCCGCCGGATCGCGCCGCGATCGCCATCGTGTGTTTGCCGCTGACGGTCGCCGGCGGATTCCTCCTCCGCCTGGTCACGCTGCGCGTGGGCTACTTCCCGCCGGTGAGCGGCGCGCTCCGCCTCACGAAGCGCTAGCAGGCTGCGGAGAACCGCGGCGGGGCCGGGCGACCGCCTGGGGTCAAGCGGCGAGTGGAGGACACGAGGCCGCTGCGCGGCCTCGCAGTCCGACCTTTGAGCCGCGATCCCAGGCGGTCGCCCGGCCCCGCCGCGGTTCTCCGCAGACTCATTAGCAGCCCGGCGACTCGCGCTCCAGGACCTCGCGAAGCTTCTGCGCCAGCTCCGCGCGCTTGTAGGGCTTGGCGAGGAAGTCCACGCCGTCGTCGAGACGCCCGTGGTGCACGATGGCGTCGGACGTGTAGCCCGACGTGAACAGCACCTTGAGCCCGGGCCTGATCCGGCGCGCTTCCTCGGCGAGCTCGCGTCCGCTCATCCCGCCGGGCAGGACCACGTCCGTGAAGAGCAGGTGGATCGTCTGCGGCGTCGCGAGGATCGAGAGCGCGGCCGTGGCGTCGGCGGCCTCGAGCAGCTGATAGCCCATGCCACCCACGTGGTGCATGACGACGGCGCGCACCTCCGGCTCGTCTTCCACGACGAGAATGGTCTCGTCGCCTTTCGGCATCGCCGTCGAGACCGGTGCCGCGGGCTCCGCCTCGCGGGAGGCGCGCGGGAGATAGAGCCGGATCGTGGTGCCCTGGCCGATCTCGCTCTCGATCTCCACGTGCCCGCCCGACTGCTTGACGAAGCCGTAGACCATGCTGAGCCCGAGACCGGTGCCGTGCCCCGGTCCCTTCGTGGTGAAGAACGGCTCGAAGGCGCGGTCGCGCACGTCGGCGGGCATGCCCATCCCGGTGTCGTTGACCGAGACCATCACGTACTCGCCGGCCGCCACCCCGGCGTCGCTCGCCGCGTGACCGTGGAGCGACGCGTTGCTGGTGCCGATGGTGAGCTTCCCGCCGCGAGGCATCGCGTCGCGCGCGTTGATGGCGAGGTTGAGGAGCGCGCTCTCGAGCTGTCCGGGATCGGCCTCGGGCTTCCAGAGATCCGCGGAGCGGACGACTTCGAGCTCGATCGTGGCGCCGAGCGTGCGGCGCAGGAGACTTCCCATCTTCAGCACGAGCTCGTTCAGGTCGAGCGTCTTCGGCTGCAGCGGCTGGCGGCGCCCGAACGCCAGGAGCTGCTGGGTGAACTCCGCCGACCGCTCGGCCGCCTGGGTCACCTGCGCGACCGTGGGCGCGAAGTCCGGGAGGACTTGCTCGACGCGCCCGGCGAGGAGCTCGAGACCGCCGAGGATGACCGTCAGGTTGTTGTTGAAGTCGTGCGCGACGCCGCCCGCGAGCTGGCCGATCGCCTCCATCTTCTGCGCCTCGCGGAAGCTCTCCTCCACGCGCTTGCGCTCGCTGACGTCGCGGGCGATGACCGACGCCGCGGTGACGGTTCCGGCCGCGTCGCGGATGGGCGACACCTTCAGCGCGACGTCGACGGGACGGCCGTCGCGGGCGACCTGCACGGCCTCGTGACGTTCGATGACGTCGCCCCGCGCGATCCGGCGGAGGATGTCGTCGGTCTCGTCGGGCCGCCCGGCGGGCGTGAGCCGCCGGAACGCCATGCCCACCGCGTCCGCGGTGGGATAGCCGTACATCCGCTCCGCGCCGGGATTCCAGCTCAGCACGGTGCCGTCGAGCCCCACGCTGATGATTGCGTCGTCGGACGCCTGCACGATCGCGGCGAGCCGTCGCACCTCTTCCTCGGCGCGACGGCGGTCCGTGACGTCGATGAGCACGCCGACCCGCGCGGTGCGGCCCGAGAACACGATCGGGTGCGCGGTCAGCTCGGCCTCGATGATCTTTCCGTCCCGCCGCACGGTCCGCCACGGGCCGGAAGCGAGAATGCCCTGGCGGCCCGTGCGCGCCTGCTCCTGCCGCAAGGCGTGCAGACGAGGAAGATCCTCGGGGACGACGAAGTCCGTGAGCCGGCGGGTCATGACCTCCTCGCGCGTGTAGCCGTAGTGCGCGAGCGTCTGCTCGTTCACCTCCAGGATCGCGAGCGTCTCGTACTCCCACACGATCATCGGCAGCGGACCGCTCGCGAAGAGCAGCCGCATGCTGCCCTCCGTCAGCTCGGCGGCGGCGCGGAGGCTGTCGCGGCTGCGCCGGATCAGCCGGGCGTTGACCACCGTGATGTACGCCGTCACGAACAGGAGCCCGGCCACCACGCCCACGATCGCGAGCTGATCGTTCCACGGGCGGTCCGGGCGCGCGACGACGGGGCGATGGCTCAGGAGCCCGACGTGCTCTATCGCGACCATGAGGCCGAACGCGGCGGAGGCGAGCGCGGCCAGGACGTAGGGCAGACGCGGCGTCGTGAGCAGACCCACGGAGGCGATGAGCGCGCCGTACAGCAGCCCCAGGTACGCGGCCTCGACGCCGCCCAGGAAATGGATGATCGCCGTGTAGCCGAGGATCTCCTGCGCATGGATGACGACGCCGAACGCGTTGAGAGTCCGGGCGTGCGTGATACGCCCGAGCACCCAGAGGTTGGGCAGGTTCATGAGCACGAGGAACGCGACGGCGCCGGTCACCCCGAGGAAGTGCCAGCGGTCGATGAGCCCGCCGAGCAAGGCGGCCACCGCGAAGAGCCACATGGCCAGGCTGGACCCGGCGCGGACGACCGCCGAGCGGCGGTGCGCACGGAGAACGCGCTGGACAGACGGGGCCCTGGTCGCCATCGACCTCTCTACACTAGCCTGCAATGATACCATCCGGCCATGAACGATCTCGTCAAGCGGATGAACGCCCTCTGTGACGCGCTGCCGTTCCAGTCGAGCTGGTACCTGAAGGACATGAAGACCGGCGAGACGGCGAACCGCGCGGGCGACGTGCAGGTGCCGTCAGCGAGCACCCGCAAGATCTCGATCATGATGGCCGCGCTCGCGTCGGTGCATGCGGGCAAGCTCGCGCTCGACCAGAAGGTGACGATCGACAAGAAGTACCAGGACAACGACTCGGGCACGTTCCAGCACCTCACACCGGGGTTCTGGATCACGTTCCGCGACGCGCTGGTGATGATGATCATCGTCAGCGACAACACGTGCACCGGCACCGTCGTCGACCTGGTCGGGCTCGACGTGATCCAGCGCTACTGCGACGGTCTCGGCCTGACGGGCACGAAGCATCGCTTCGGGATCCCGCCGAAGCTCGGCCGCGACCACACGCTCGAGCAGGTGACGGTGACCACGCCGAACGACCAGGGGAAGCTGCTCGAGCTGATCTGGCGCGGGACGAAGGACGCCGCCGTCGCGTCGCAGCTTTCGGCGACGCCGGAGCTCTGCAAGCTCGGGCTCGACATCCTGACGTGGCAGAAGCTGAAGGCGCGGCTGCCGTCGCAGCTTCCGCTCGGCACGAAGATCGGCCACAAGACCGGCACCGGCACCCGCGGCTTCATGGACGCGGGGATCATCTTCAGGAACGACGAGCCGCTCTACATCCTGACGGCGTACACCGAGCACGTCCCTGAGACGCTGCCCGACGGCACACCGGGCTTCACCGCCGCGAATCAGCTCATCGGACGGCTGGCGCGCGTCGCCTGGGACGCGCTCGCGAAGTAAGCCGCGCCGCGGATCGTCAGCGCGGCGCGGTCACCGGCAGCTCGAGCGCAGTGGCCGCCGCCGCCATACGGGCGTCGTACGTCACGATCGCGGTCATCTCGTCGCCGAAGCTCCGCGCCGCCGCGAGATGGATAGCGTCGAGGCTTCGCAGGGCGGCCGGGGGCAACAGAGCAGCCGCTTCGAGAAGCGCGTCGTCCATGGCGACGAGACTGATGCGTTGCAGGACGCGGCGCGCTCGTGTCATCGCCGCCGTGCCGCGGCCGCGTACCGCTCGCAGGACTTCGACACGAGCGAGCGCACACGACGCCCGGTCGGGCTCACCGCGAAGGAACCGCCGCAGCGCCTCGGACTCCGGCTCCATGATCACCAGCTTCACGAGTGCGGACGAGTCGAGGTAGACCAGATCTACCGCTCGTGCGCTCGTGCGCGGGCGAGAACGGCGCTCGGCAAGGGCACCCGGCGTCTCGGACGGAGGGGAGCGCCGAGCGCGAGCACATCGCCACGGGCAGGGGTGACACGCCCTTCACGCGCGAGCCGCTCGAGACGACTGGCACCCCGCAGCGGTACGAGCAATGCCACCGCCCGTCCTCGCGCCGTGATTTCGACCGTTTGGCCCCGCTCGACCCTGCGAAGGTATTCACTGGCGCGCTGACGCAGCTCGCGGATGCCGATCGTCGCCATGTGCTACATGGTAGCACTTCGAGCGTCCGGCGCCCCGGTCACCAGGCGGAGCGCAAAGCCCGCTTGACCGCCGCGATCCGCGCCTCGTCGCGCCTGTAGAACGTCCACTGCCTGATCCGCGTGCCGCGGATCAGGCCCGCCCGCGTCAGGACTTTCAGATGCTCGCTCGCCGTCGGGGCGCTGACCTCGAGCTTCTGGGCGATGAACAGGCTGCACACGCCGTCGCGCACGAGATCGCCGTCCACCTGCTTCGGGAAGTGCGTGCGCGGGTGCTTCAGGTAGTGGAGGATCTGCATGCGCAATTGTATGTCAAGCTCCACGCATGACGATCGACCCCGCGCGGATCGAGGCGACGTGGGCCGTCATCCGCCCCCACGTGCGGGTGACGCCGGTGGTGGAGGTGAGCGGCGAGGACTTCGGGCTGCCGCCGCTGCCGATCGTCCTCAAGCTCGAGCTGCTCCAGCACACGGGCTCGTTCAAGCCGCGCGGCGCGTTCGCGAACCTGCTGCTGCGCAAGATTTCCGGCGCCGGCGTGGTGGCGGCGTCCGGAGGCAATCACGGCGTCGCCGTCGCGTACGCCGCGATGCGGCTCGGCGTGCGAGCGCGCATTTTCGTCCCCACGGTGGCCGCGCCGGCGAAGGTGCAGCGCATCCGTGACTACGGCGCCGAGCTCGTCGTCGTCGGCGAGCGCTACGCGGACTCGCTGGCGGCGAGCGAAGCGTGGATGCGCGAGTCCGGTGCGATGCCCGTCCACGCGTACGACCAGGAGGAAACGCTGCTCGGGCAGGGGACGCTCGCGCGCGAGCTCGCGGGCCAGGCGCCCGACCTCGACGTGCTGCTCGTGGCCGTCGGCGGCGGCGGGCTGATCGGCGGGGTCGCGGCGTGGTACGGCGGCGACGTGCGCGTGGTGGCGGTGGAGCCGGACGGCGCGCCGACGCTCTTCAGGGCGCTCGCGGCGGGACGGCCCGTCGACGCCGAGGCCGGGAGCATCGCCGCCGATTCGCTTGCGCCAAAGCGCGTCGGCTCCCTGATGTTCCCGATCGCGCGGCAGCACGTCGAGCGCGCGGTGCTCGTGAGCGACGACGCGATCCGTCAGGCGCAGGCCGCGCTGTGGGAGAAGCTGCGCGTGGTGACCGAGCCCGGCGGCGCCACCGCCTTCGCGGCGCTGCTGAGCGGCGCGTATCGGCCGGCGGCGGGCGAGCGGGTCGGCGTGGTGATCTGCGGCGGCAACACCGGCGCGGTCGACTTCGAGCGCTGAGCGCGCTCAGCCGTTGATCGTCGTCGTGCGCGTGGTGCGCGCGACCACGCGGCCGCTCTTGATCACGTAGAGCTTTTCCGCCTGCTCGGTGATCGCCTGCGCGGCGTCGCGCGCGTCGAGGACGACCAGGTCCGCGCGACAGCCTTCCGCGAGGCCGTAGCCTTCGATGCCGATCGCGCGCGCCGGATTCGTCGTGATGAACTCCAGCAGCCACGCCATCTGGTCCAGGTTGCCGAGATGCGCGACCGCGGCGGTGATCAGCGCCTGGCGCAGCAGGTCCGGATGCCCGTACGGCGTGAACGGGTTGACGATGTTGTTCGTCGAGATCGCGACGTTGAGCCCGGCGTCGCGGAGATCGCCGAGACGCGCCACGCCACGCCACGTGCGGCGCGTGTCGGTGCGCGCCTTCACGTGCATCTCGGTGGCGGGCAGGCTGATGACGTGGATGCCGGCCTCGCGCAGCTTCGCCACGACCTGCGTGCGGTGCGCGGGCTCCAGCACGTCGAGCATGCAGAGGTGCCCGAGCGTCACGCGGCCCCGCATCCCGCGCGCGATGGTCTGCTCGGCGATGTAATCGCAGGTGATCAGCGCGGGGTCGTCCGACGAGTCCGCGTGGAAGTCGAGCGGCACGCCGAGCGACTGCGCGGTCTCGAAGAACCAGTCGATGTGGCCGCGCTGGTCCTTGTCCATGTACGGACAGCCGCCGAGCCACTTGAGCCCCATCTTGAGCCCGTCGCGCAGCAGATCTTTCGTGACCGTGTCGTTGAAGATCCCTTCCTGCGCGAACGCGATGAGCTCGAGGTCGAGGATGCCGGCCAGGTCTTTCTGCAGGCGGCGCATCGCCTCGACCCCGCGCAGCTCGACGAACGCGTCGATCTCGACGTGTGCGCGCATGGTCGTGCAGCCGTGCCGCACCGCGGTCCCGAGCACCTTGCGCGCGCGCCGGTAGATGTCGTCGACGGTGAATTGCTTCTTGAGCTCGGCGACGAGCGTCTGCGCCGTCGGTCCCCCGGCCTTCAAGCCGGAGGTCCGATCGGCGATGTACGCCTTGTCGGGATGGATGTGCGACTCGACGAACCCGGGCAGCACGAGCTTGCCGCTGACGTCCACCACCTCGACGCCGTGCGCCTCGAGCGCGGGCGCGATGCGGGCGATGCGCCCGTGCTCGAGCAGGACGTCCTGCGTCCGGCCTCCGACGAGTCCGCCCCGGAGAAGGAGCGAGCTCACGGGCGCTACTCGCCGCGGAAGGCCGGCTTCCGCTTCTCGAGCATCGCGCGCCGTCCTTCGCTCGCGTCCGCGCTGGACCGCGCGCGCCGCGCCGCCGCGTCGATGTCGTCGTGACCGATCGTCGTCCTGAGCTCCAGCGCGCGCTGGATGACGGTCTTGATGCCGGCCAGCGACAGCGGCGCGTTGTCCGCGATCTGCCGCGCGAGCGTGCGGGTCGCGCTCTCGGCCTCGGCCGCCGCGACGACCTGGTGCACCATGCCGATCTCGTACGCGCGGCGCGCGTCGATCGGGCGGCCCGTGAACATCAGGTGGCGCGTGTGCGCCGGCCCGATGATCTCGACGAGCTTCTGGCCGAGCGTGAACGGGACGATCAATCCGATGCGCGCCAGCGGCATGCCGATGCGCGCGGTGTCCGCCATCACGCGCAGGTCACAGTGGAGCGCGAGCTCGCAGCCGCCGGCGATCGCGTCGCCGTGGACCATCGCGATCGTCGGCCACTTCGAGCGCTCGACGCGCTGCAGGACGTCGACGACGTCGGCTTCCGGATCCGCGGCGCCGCCGCGCGCTTCCATCTCCTTCAGGTCCATGCCCGCGCAGAACGCGGGTCCGGCTCCGCGTACGACGACCACGCGTACGTCACGGCGCTCGTCGAGGTCTTCGAAGCTGGCGCGGAGCCCCTCGAGCATCACGCGGTTCATCGCGTTGCGCTGCGCGGGGCGATTCATGGTCACGGTGGCGATGCCGTCTGCGACGGTGGTGAGGATTTCGTCGGCCATGGCCCGGAACCTTAGCACGCTGCTATGATCGCGGGCATCCCGACACTTCGGAGCGCCGCATGACGTTTCCCGGCTACACGATGCCCGAAGAGCTGAAGCACCTGCGCGAGCAGGTGCGGCGGTTCGTGCGCGACGAGATCGTTCCGCTCGAGCAGACCCTCGATCCCGACGCGCCCGAGTTGCCCGACGAGCATTTCAAGCGGCTCTCCGCGAAGACCAAGGCCGCGGGGCTGTGGGCGCTCGGCGCGCCGGTCGAGTACGGCGGCGCCGGGCTCGACGTGTTCAGCCAGTGCGTGCTCTACGAGGAGATGAGCCAGCACCGCATGGGCCTCTACGTCCCGGGCGCGGGCGTGTTCGGCCGCATCCCGCCGCATCCGATCTGGGCGGGGACGAAGGAGCAGATCCTCAAGTACGCGGTGCCCGCGGTGGAGCAGGGGTACGAGACGTTCTTCGCGATCACCGAGCCGTCGGGCGGCTCCGATCCCGCGGGCGCGATCCAGACGCGCGCGGAGAAGAAGGACGGCCACTGGGTGCTGAACGGGCGCAAGGTGTTCATCTCGCGCGCCGACACCGGGCCGTGGGGCGTCGTGTTCGCCCGGACGAACAAGGAGAAAGGGCGCGCCGGGATCTCGTGCTTCATCCTCGAGCGCGGCACGCCGGGATTCACCGCGACGAACATCAAGACGATCCGCACCGCCGCGATCCCGAACGACGTGGTGTTCGAGGATTGCCGCATTCCGGAAGAGAACCTGATCGGCAAGGAAGGGCAGGGGCTCGACCTCGCGTTCTCCCTGCTCGTGAAGAACCGCTTCCCGTACTCGGCGTGCAACCTCGGCGTCGCCGTCGCCGCGCACCGCATGGCGATCGAGCACGCGAAGCAGCGCGAGACGTTCGGGCAGAAGCTCTCGCAGCGTCAGGCCATCCAATGGATGCTGGCGGACGCGGAGGTCGAGATCCGCGCGTGCCGCTGGCTCATCTGGGAAGGCGCGTGGAAGGCGGACCGCGGCGAGGACGCGCGCGTGGAAGCGTCGATCGCCAAGCTCTACTCGAGCGAGGTGCTCGGCCGCGTGATCGACGCCGCCGTGCAGATCCACGGCGGCTACGGCGTGTCGAAGGAGTTTCCGCTGGAGCGCTGGTATCGCGAGGCCCGCGTGCGCCGCATCGGCGAGGGGCCCTCGGAGGTGCATCGCATGGTCATCGCGCGCCAGCTCTTCCGTTGATGACCCTCGACGGCATTCGCGTGGTCGAGCTCGGCGCGAATCTCGCGGGCCCGGTGGCGGGCGAGATCCTCGCCCACATGGGCGCCGACGTGCTGAAGGTCGAGCGGCCCGAAGGCGACGACGCGCGCGCGTGGGGGCCACCCTTTTGGAAAGGAACGTCGCCCGGCTTCATCGCGGTCAACGCCAACAAGCGCTCGATGACCGTCGACCTCAAGGACAAGGACGCCGTCGCCGCGCTGATCGCATTGATCGGCCAGGCCGACGTCGTGATCCAGAACATGCGCCCCGGCGCGCTCGACGCGCTCGGTCTCGGCGCCGAGGCCCTGACGAAGAAATTCCCCAGGCTCGTCTACTGCTCGGTGTGGGCGTTCGGCGCGACCGGTCCGCTGAAGCTGAAGCCCGGCTACGAGCCGCTGTTGCAGGCGTTCTCCGGCCTCATGACGGTCAACGGCGGCGAAGGCGATCCGCCGACGCGCATCGGCGTGTCGATCCTCGACTACGGCACCGGCATGTGGACGGCGATCGGCGCGCTCGCCGGGCTCGTGCAGCGCGCGGCGACCGGGAAAGGCTGCGTCGTCGACTCGTCGCTGTTCGAGACGGGACTGGCGTGGCTCAAGGGGTTCCACGTCAGCTATCAGTCTTCGGGCCAGATGCCGGAGCGTCATCGCACCGGCAGCAACCGCGTGGTGCCGTTCGAGGCGTTCGAGACCGCGACGGGCCCGATCATCATCGCCGCCGGCAACGATCGTCTCTTCGCGAAGCTCGCGAAGGTGGTCGGCCGTCCGGAGTGGGCGAACGATCCGAAGTACGCGACGAACGGCGCGCGGGTCTCGCACAAGGACGAGCTGATCGCCGCGATCGCCGCGATCGTCGCGACCCGCAGCAAGGGCGAGTGGATCGACGCGCTCGAGGCCGAAGGAGTCCCGTGCGGCGTGATCAACACGCTGCCGGAGGCGATCGCGCATCCGCAGGCGGAAGCGCTCGGCATCACGCAGCCGGTTCCGGGCGACGACGACCTGTCGCTGATCGCGCTCCCGCTCCGCTTCGACGGCACGCGTCCGGGGATTCGCCGCGCGCCGCCGAAGAAGATCGGCGAGCACGATCACGAGGTGAAGGCGGCGAAGGGCCGCTGGCCCGAGTGACAGCAAAGGAGGCCCACGTGGCCAAGCCCGTTGTGTACGAGTTCGGCATGGGTGTCGACGTTCACGGCCTCGACGGCACGAAGGCCGCCTGTCGCGCGGTCTCCGACGCGATCCGGCATTCGAGCCTTCCGCTGTTCCGCGACGTGCGCGAGCGCGGCGGCAAGATGCTGGTCGACGTGACGATCGGCATTCCCGACGGCGTGAAGGTCGACACCGACGTGGTGAAGAAAGAGCTGCCGCACGGCGAGGTGACCGTGAAGGCGGTGCCCGGCGGGCTGCGCGTGCCGACGAGCGACACGCTGATCGCGTGCGCCGCGATCACCGTGAGCATCGAGGACAAGTGACGGCCATGGGCCGTCAGGGTTCAGAACCCGACGCGGTGAGCACCGTGACGGCGGGGCTTGGCCTCAAGCGCCTGCAGCACCTGGTGTTGTGGGTCTCGAACGTCCAGCGCAGCGTGCGGTTCTACTGCGACGTGCTCGGCTTCGAGGTGAAGCGCCAGTCACCGCACGCCGCGTTCCTCATCATCCCGGGCACGGCGGACGACCACCACCTCGGCCTCTTCCAGCAGCCCGGCGTCGCGCCGCCGCACGAGGGCGTGGCGCGCATGTACCACTCGGCGTGGGAGGTGGCGGAGCTGGCCGATCTCGCCCGCGCGCGGCAGCGGCTGATCGAGGTGGGCTCGCTCGTCGGCCAGTCCGATCACGGCACGAGCCTCTCGCTCTACGCGAAGGACCCCGACGGGCTCGAGTTCGAGCTGTTCTGGACCGTCCCCGGCGGCACGCCGGTCGGGACGCGGTCGTTGAATCTGGAGGCCGAGCTGGCAAAGCGGAGGTAAGATGGCGGACCTTTCGGCCCGACTTGATCGCTCCTCGCTCCCCAAGGAGACGCTCATGAGCATGCGACGGCCGCTCCGCCCGCTCGTCCTCGTCCTCGCCATCACCTCGTTCTTCGCCGCCGGCGCCGCGCCCGTCGCGGCGTCGCCCGAAGGCGCCCTCACGGTCGCGGTCGCCACGTTCGGCAACGAGCGCTGGCTGCCGCACCTCTACGTCGGCGCGGAGGACGTGGTCCTCAAGCCGATGTATGAAAACCTCCTCACGCGCGACGCCAAGGGCGAGCTGGCGCCGATGCTCGCCGAGAAGTGGAAGGTCGCCGACGGCGGCAAGACGTGGACCTTCAACCTGCGCAAGGACGTCAAGTTCCACAGCGGCGAGCCGTTCACCGCGGAGGACGTGAAGTACACGTTCGAGTCGATCATGAAGGAAGGCTCGGCGAACTCGCTCGCCGCCGAGTTCCGCCTGATCAAGAGCATCGAGGTCGAGAGCCCGCACACGGTCACGGTGCGGTTCGACAAGCCGTTCGTCGCTTTCGGCAACAAGGTGAACCAGGGCCTGTTCGCGTCGGTCGCCTTCATCCAGTCGCGCAAGCACGTCGAGAAGCTCGGCGACGCCGGCGCCGAGCGGCAGGCGGTCGGCACCGGTCCGTGGAAATTCGTCGAGCACGTCCGGGGCGACCGGATCGTGTACGAGGCCGTCGACAAGCACTGGCGCGCGACGCCGCACTGGAAGCGTCTCGTGTTCGTGAAGGTGCCGGAGCCGGCGACGCGCATGGCGATGCTGCGCGCGGGCAGCGTGGACGTGATCGAGGTCGGCGGCGAGTACGTCGACGAGCTGAAGAAGGTCGGCGTGCGCACGCTGCTGATGCCGAACGTGTCGTGGGTCTACATCATCCTGGGCGGGCAGTGGGCCACGAAGCCCACCTACGACCCGAAGGTGCCGTGGGCGCAGCCCGACGCGGAGAAGGCGAAGAAGGTCCGGCTCGCGCTGAACCTCGCCGTCGACAAGCAGGCGATCATGCAGCGCGTGCTCGGCGGGCTCGGCACCGTCGTCAACTCGTGGCTCACGTACCCGACCGACCCGTGGAACACGGAGGCGCTGAAGAAGCCGATCCCGTACGATCCGGCGCAGGCGAAGAAGCTCCTCGCCGAGGCTGGTTATCCGAACGGCTTCGAGGTCACGATGAACCTCACGGCGTGGCCGGGTCGCGGGTATCTGCCGGACGTCGGCGAGGCCGTCGCGACGTACTGGGAGAAGGTCGGCATCAAGGTCAAGCGCCGGCCGGTGGATCGCGCGATCTTCGCGGCGGATTTCCGCGCGCGGAAGTACTCCGGCGTGACGGTGGCGTACGCGGCGCCGCTCGTCGCCCCCGAGCCGTGGGAGGTCCTGATCCGCGGCGGCTACACGAAGGCCGCGCTGAATCTCTTCATCGAGCATCCGAAGCTCGACGAGATCATCGACAAGCTCGCCGTGCAGCCGAGCGCGCAGGAGCGGACGCACATCATGCGCAGCGAGCTCCTGCCGTGGCTGCACGACTACGTTCCCGGCGTGGCGATCGGCGCCGCGCACGTGATCGCGGGCGTGGGCCCGAAGGTCGGCGAGTGGCCGCTGATCCCCGGCCACATGGGCTTCCACAACTGGGAGCTCGTGACGCGGAAGTAGCCGATGACGCGCTACCTCGCGGGGCGTCTGGCGCAGACGGTGCTGAGCATGCTGGTCGTGATCAGCATCGTCTTCGTCCTCACGCGCCTGTCCGGCAACCCCGTCGACCTGCTGCTCGACGCCAACGCGACCGAGCAGGATCACGCGATCCTCATGCATCACCTCGGGCTCGACCGGCCGATGCCCGTGCAGTACCTGATCTACGTGAAGAACATCGCGCTGGGTGATTTCGGCAACTCGGTGCTGACCCGGCGGCCCGTCACCGAGCACATCTGGGAGCGGCTGCCCGCGACCGCCGAGCTCGGCTTCGTGGCGATGGCGCTGTCCGTCCTCATCGGCGTGCCGCTCGGCATGTACTCCGCGGTGCATCGCGGGAGCCCGCTCGACAGCGGCGCCCGGATCTTCGCGGTGCTCGGGCAATCGATGCCGCCGTTCTGGCTGGGGCTCATGCTGATCCTGCTCTTCGGCGTGCTGCTCGGCGTCCTGCCGGCGGGCGGCCGGGGTGGAATCCAGCACATCATCCTGCCCGCCTTCACGCTGGGCTACTTCACCTCGGCCGCGATCCTCCGTCTCACGCGCTCCGCGATGCTCGAGGTGCTCGGCTCCGACTACATCAAGTTCGCGCGGCTGAAGGGCCTGCACGAGCAGATCGTGCTCTGGAAGCATGGGCTCAAGAACGCGCTGCTGCCCGTCGTGACGTTCGCGGTGATGCTCTTCGTTCAGTTTCTCTTTCTCGGCGGTGCGGTCGTGACCGAGACGGTCTTCGCGTGGCCGGGCCTCGGCCGGTTGATCCTCGAGTCGATCACCACGCGGGATTACCCGATCGTGCAGGCGGGGGTGCTCGTGCTGAGCGCGCTCTATCTGACGGGCAACCTCTTCGTCGACGTGCTCTACAGCTATCTGAACCCGAGGATCCGTCGTGCCGGGGCCTGACGTCGATGTCATGGGGGGCTCCGGGCGCCCCTCAAGCCCCCCGACGCTCGCACCCGCCCCGGCGAAGCCGTGGCGGGGCTCGGTCCGCGCGTACCGCGCGTACCCGTGGTTCGCGGCGTCCGTGCTCGGCGCGCTCGTGGTGTGCGCGGTCTTCGCGCCGTGGCTGTCCGCGCAGAGCCCGACCGACGGCGACATCACCATGAAGCTGATCCCGCCGATCTGGATGGAGCGGGGGACCAGCGAGCATCCGCTCGGCACGGATCGCTTCGGCCGCGACGTGCTGTCCCGGATCATCCACGGCAGCCGCATCTCGCTCCTCGTCTCGCTCATCGCGATCGTCGTGGCGGGGAGCATCGGCACGACGGTCGGGCTGATCGCCGGCTACCGGGGCGGAATCACCGACACGCTGCTCATGCGGCTCACCGACATCGGGCTGTCGCTGCCCACGATCCTCATCGCCGTCGTCATCGTCGCGGTGTCGGAGCCGAGCTTCCGCAACGTCATCCTCGTGATCGCGCTCTTGCTCTGGCCGCGGTTCGCGCGGCAGGTGCGCGGCGAGACGCTCGCGGTGAAAGAGCAGGACTTCGTGGCGCTCGCGGTCGTCGCCGGCCGCTCGAGCACGTGGATCATCACCCGTCACATCTTCCCGAACGTCATCCCGACGCTGCTCGTGATCTCGACCCTGCAGGTCGGCTACGTCGTGCTCCTCGAAGGCACGCTGAGCTTTCTCGGCGTCGGCGTGCCGCCGCCGAACCCGGCGTGGGGGCTGATGATCGCCGACGGGCGCGGATTTCTCGCGACCGCGTGGTGGATCTCGCTCTTCCCCGGGCTCGCGATGCTGCTCACCGTCCTCGCCGTCAATCTCATGGGGGACTGGCTGCGGGACCACCTCGATCCGAAGTTGCGCCAGGCCGGCGCTCGTGTCTGACAAGGAGACCCAGTGATCAAGTCCGCTCTGTTCGCGCTGTCGATCGTCCTCGCGGCGCACACGCCCGTGACGGCAGCACCCGAAGGTCACATGACCTGGGCCGTGCACTTCTCGCTCGCGCCCACGTTTTTCGATCCGGCGGAGACGCCGGGACTCATCACGCCGTTCCTCGTGCTCTACGCGCTCCACGACGGGCTCGTGAAGCCGATGCCGGGCAAGCTCGCCGCGGAGAGCCTCGCGCAGTCCTGGAAGATGTCACCCGACGGGCTCACGTACGAGTTCGTCCTGCGACAGGGGGTGAAATTTCACAACGGCGATCCCGTCACCGCGGAGGACGTGAAGTTCTCCTTCGAGCGTTACAAGGGCGCCGCGTCGACGACGCTCAAGAAGCGCGTGGCGTCGGTGGAAGTCGTGGATGCGCATCGCGTCCGCTTCAAGCTCGCGCAGCCGTGGCCGGACTTCATGACGTTCTACGCGACGCCCGCGACGGGCGCCGCGTGGATCGTGCCGAAGAAGTACGTCGAGAAGGTCGGTGACGACGGCTTCAAGAAGGCGCCGATCGGCGCCGGCCCGTACAAGTTCGTCTCGTTCAATCCCGGCGTCGAGCTGGTCCTCGAGGCGAACGAGCAGTACTGGCGCAAGGTGCCGAGCGTGAAGCGCCTCGTGTTCAAGGTCGTACCCGACGAGGCCACGCGCCTCGCGATGCTCAAGCGCAACGAGGCCGACGTCGCGTACTCGATCCGCTCCGAGCTCGCGGAGGAGATCAAGCGCACGCCCGGCCTCACGCTGAAGGGCCCGCGCGGCGGCTTCACCGAGTGGATCGCGTTCATCGACCAGTGGGACAGGAAGTCGCCGTGGTCTGACGTGCGCGTGCGCCAGGCGGCGAACTACGCGGTCGACCGGCAGGCGATCAACAACGCCGAGTACCTCGGGCTCTCGAAGGTGACCGCGACAATCATTCCGAGCGGCTTCGACTACGCGTGGAGCCCGCCGGTCTATCCGTTCGATCGCGCGAAGGCGAAGAAGCTCCTGGCCGAGGCCGGGTATCCGAACGGCTTCGACGGGGGACAGATCAACGCCGACCTCGTGTACGCGCAGCTCGCGGAGCACGTGGCGAACCAGCTCGCGGTCGTCGGGATCAAGCTCAAGATCAATCCGATGGAGCGCGCCGCGATCGTCAAGGCCTCGCAGGAGAAGAAGCTGAAGAACATGCATCGCCAAGGCAGCGCCGCGTTCGGCAACGCGGCGACGCGCATCGAGGCGTTCATCGTCAGCGACGGGATGTTCGCGTACGGCGGCTATCCCGACATGGACGGGCTCTTCCGGGAGCAAGCCGCGGAGATGGACCGCAAGAAGCGCGAGGCCATCCTCGTGAAGCTCCAGCAGCTCATGCACGAGAAGGCGATGTTCCTGCCGCTGTTCGAGCCCGCGTTCCTGATCGGCATCGGACCGCGCGTCGCGGAGAGCGGGATCGGCGTGATCCCGCAGCACAACTACTCCGCGCCGTACGAGGACGTCACGCTGAAGGGCAAGTGATGCCGCTGCTCGCCGTCGAGAACCTCCGGACGCACTTCTTCACCCGGCGCGGGGTGGTGAAGGCCGTCGACGGCGTCAGCTTCACGCTCGACGCGGGCGAGACGCTGGCGCTCGTCGGCGAGTCCGGCTCGGGGAAGTCGGTCACGTGCCTGTCGCTGGTCCGCCTCGTCCCCGAGCCGGCGGGGCGGATCGTCGGCGGGCGCGTGCTCCTCGACGGCGAGGACCTGCTGCAGAAGAGCCGCGCGCAGATGCGGCGCGTGCGAGGCAAGCAGATCGCGATGGTGCTGCAGGATCCGATGACGTCGCTCAATCCCGCGCTCACGATCGGGCTGCAGGTGGGCGAGGTCGTGCGCCTGCATCAGCACGTGCACGGCCGGACGCTGCGCGACCGCGTGCTCGACGCGCTCCGGCGTCTGCGCATCTCCGCGGCCGACACGCGGCTCGGGCAGTACGCGCATCAGTTCAGCGGCGGCATGCGCCAGCGCGTCTCGAGCGCGATCGCGCTCTCGTGCGCGCCGCGCGTGCTGATCGCGGACGAGCCCACGACGTCGCTCGACGTCACCATCCAGGCGCAGTACCTGGAGCTGCTGAAGGAGGTGCAGGCGAAGGCGGGCGTGGCGGTGATTCTCGTCACGCACGACTTCGGGATCGTCGCGGCGAACGCCGACCGCGTGGCCGTGATGTACGCGGGGCGGATCGTCGAGATGGGCACCACGCTCCAGGTCTTCAACCACCCGCGGCATCCGTACACGCAGGCGCTGCTGCGCTGCCTGCCCGACGTCGAGCTCAAGCGCGAGCAGCTCGTCGAGATCGGCGGGCAGCCGCCTGACCTCGCGCAGCTTCCCCCCGGCTGTCCGTTCGCGCCGCGCTGTCCCGAGCGCCACGCGGCGTGCGAGCGGGAGCTGCCGCAGGCGGTGACCGTGGAGCCCGGACACACGGCGGCGTGCTGGCTGGCGTCGGTGGCGCCGACGACCGCGTGAGCTCGCTCGAAGCGATCGACCTCACCAAGCACTTTCCGGCGACCGGCAGCCTGTCGCTCGGGCACGTGTGGATCAAGGCCGTCGACGGCGTGAGCGTGCGGGTCGGCGAAGGCGAGACGCTGGGCATCGTCGGCGAGTCCGGCTCCGGGAAGACCACGCTCGCGAAGCTGTTCCTGCTGCTCGAGCGGCCGACGGCGGGGACGCTGAAGTTCGACGGCAAGGACGTGCGGGCGTTCAGCCGCGGCGACCTCGCGACCTATCGCCGCTCGGTGCAGGCCGTCTTCCAGGACCCGTTCAGCTCGCTCGACCCGCGCATGCGCGTGGAGCAGATCGTCGGCGAGCCGTTGATTCCGGGCGACGGGATCACGCGCGCGATGGTGCGCGAACGCGTGGTCGAGTCCCTGGAGCTCGTCGGGCTCCGGCGTGACAGCGCCGCGCTGTATCCGCACGAGTTCAGCGGCGGCCAGCGCCAGCGCATCGCGATCGCGCGCGCGCTCGTCACCACGCCGAAGTTCATCCTGCTCGACGAGCCCGTCTCAGCGCTCGACGTCTCGATCCGCGCGCAGATCTTGAACTTGCTGAAGCGGCTTCAGGATCGGCTCGGGCTCGCGTACATCATGATCTCGCACGATCTCGCGGCGGCGCGCTACCTCGCGACCCGGCTCGCGGTGATGTACTGCGGCAAGCTGGTCGAGACCGGCGTCTGCGAGGCCGTGTACACCGAGCCGCTGCATCCGTACACCGAGGCGTTGCTGTCCGCCGCGCTGCCGCTCCACCCGGAGGCACGCCGCCAGCGGATCATCCTCAAGGGCGAGATCCCGAACCCGACGAACCCGCCGTCGGGCTGCCGCTTCCACCCGCGGTGTCATCGCGTGCTGCCGGAGTGCGCGACGGTCGAGCCGGTCTGGCGCGAGGTGAAGCCGGGCCGTCTCGCCGCGTGCCACCTCCATTGAGCACCGTGGTCACCGACGCCGAGCCCGCGTTCCCGATCAACAGACGCAAGCTCGGCACGTACTGCCTCATCGCGTTGTTGTTCGTCGCCGCCGGCGCATGGATTCTCGTCGCCGACATCGATCCTCGCCGGGACCGTCCGTGGGTCAACCTGAGCGTGGGGACGGCGGCGATCGTGTTCTTCGGGTGGGGCTTCGTCGTGTTCGCGAAGAAGCTGGTGGACGCCGGCCCCGGACTCGTCGTCGGGCCACGCGGCATCGTCGACAACACGACGGGCGTTGCGGTCGGTTCGTGCCGTGGAGCGACATCACGAAAGTGTCGCGCGGCAGGGAGTGCGTCGGCGTCCACCTCCGGAATCCCGACACTATTTCACGCGGCTCGGAACGGTGGCACGTCTCTTCGCGAAGGTGAGCCTGAGATTCTACGGCGCGCCGATCTGGCTCGTGACCACGACGCTCGGGGCGCCGTACGACGAGGTCGCCGGCGCCGTGGAGCGCTATTACGACCGATACGGCGCGCCGGGCGGGCGGGGTGCGTGAGCCCGCGTGCGTCGGCGCGCTCATCAAGGACGACCGTGGCCGTGTGTTCGTCCAGCGACGCTCGGCCACGCGGCGCGTGCTGCCGGGCCTCTGGGACATCGTGGGCGGCCACATCGAAGCCGGCGAGACGCTCGAGCAGGCGCTGGCGCGCGAGATCAAGGAAGAGACGGGCTGGACGCTCCGCCGCATCGGGGCGCAGGTCGCCGACTGGGAGTGGGAGCACGACGGCCTCGTTCGCCGCGAGCTCGACTACCTCGTCGACGTCGAGGGCGACCTCTCGGCGCCGCGGCTCGAAGCCGGCAAGCACGACGCGTTCGCGTGGGTGAACCTCGACAACCTTGCGCTGGTGATGGACGGCCGCACGGAGATCGACGTGCGCCTGCGTGACATCATCGCGCGGGCGCTTCGCGCAGATCCTCCAGTGAGCGGAACGACATCGCCATGCAGTAGTCCGCGATGACGTCCAGATCGAGGCCGCGCGCGTCCTCCGCCGTGTACCGGCGCGCCATGAACCGTCGAGGAGCCCGGTCCTCCGCGCATCCGGCACACAGTGGTTGACCGCGATCTCGCCCGCGTACATCGACGCGACCCCGCGGTGCCAGCCGGGCCACGCGCCGGTCTCTGACGCGAAGTAGCGCGTGAGGATGTAGCGCGTCAGCATCTCAGGGACCGCCGCCGTCCGTCGCACGAGCGCCGGCGGCCCGTACCACGTCGACCCCACGTTCGTGAGCCCGCGATGCACGAGCCCGAAGTCCGCCGCGATGACACGGAGCCGCTGGCGGACGTCATCGTCGTTCGAGTAGGCGCCGTGTCCGCACATGAACCCGGCGGGGTGGAACGCGTTCCACGCGGGCGTGACGAACGTGTCGACGTCGTCGGGAAGCTGCGCGAGCACATCGCGCGGTCCCATCACCACCAGGTCGGTGTCCGGGCTCTTGACGTGCAGCCAGGAGCGCCGCAGCGCGAGCGTCTGCTGGACGAGGTGGGCGTTGTCCTCCACGAAGCAGACGACGGCCCGGCGCACGGCGCTAGAGCTTCAGCAGGCGCTCCGCGTTGCCGTGGAAGAGCTTCGCGCGGTCCTCCGCGCACAGCGGGATCGTGGGAATCCACTCCGCGGCGGGCGCGTTGCGGACGAAAGGATAGTCGACCGAGAACAGGATGCGGTCGATCCCCATCTCCATCACGCAGCAGAGCAGCGCCGGGTTCGAGAAGAAGCCGCTCGTCGTGATCCAGAAGTGTCTCGAAAAGTACTCACGGAAGGAGAACGACGCGCGGTTGCCGGGACGCGCGAGCGCGTGGTTGATGCGCCAGAGGAAGAACGGCAGGCCCTCGCCGAGGTGGCCGAGGATGATCTTCACGTTCGGGTACGCGTCGAAGACGCCGGACAGCACGAGGCGGAGGCCCTGGGTGGCGGTCTCGATCGTGAAGCCCCACCCGGCGCTCAGGAGGGCGGGAAAGTCCTTCACGTACTCCTTCAGATACACCTCGACCATGGCCGGGTGCGGCTGCGCGGGATGCAGGTACAGCGGCACGTCGAGCGCCTGCGCCCGCTCGAAGATCGGCCAGAAGCGCTTGTCGTCGAAGAACACGCCGTTCGTCAGCCCGTGCACCATCGCGCCCTTGAATCCGAGCTTCGTGACCGCGCGCTCGAGCTCGTCGGCGGCGTCCTTCGGCTCCGCGGTCGGCAGGCAGGCGAAGCCGGCGAAGCGATCGGGATGCGCGCGGATGATCTCGAGCAGCCGGTCGTTCGCGGCGCGCGCGAGCTTCACCGCGGTCTCGCCGTGGAGGCGCTGCGTGGCGGGCGCCCCGTGCGAGAGGACCTGCACGTCGATCCCCGCCTCGTCCATCTCCCTGATCCGCAGCTCGCCGTAGTCGAAGAGGCGCTCGGCGATGCCCGGCGCGCCGCGCACGCCGTCGAGCGGATCGAAGGTGGCGGCGACTTCCCGATCCCAGTAGTGCTCTTCGAGCGCGATGACGCGGGGCTTCCCTGGAGTGGCCATGCGGTATTCTGCCACCGGACGTGACTCGTCCGCGCGGGAGGACAACGGCATGCAGTCGATGACGCGGCGGCTCTTCGTGACCGGCAGCACCGCGGTGATCACGGCGCTCGGCCTCGCCCGTCGCGCCTTCGCGCAGGCGGCGCCCGCGAGCGCGGGCCCGCCGACGCCCGCGCTGATGGAGGATCTCGTCGCCGCGAGCCGGATTCTCGCCGACCAGGGCGTGCTCGACGGCTACGGGCACGTGAGCGTGCGCCACGACCGCGACCCCAACCGCTATCTGATGTCGCGCTCGATGGCGCCGGCGCTCGTGACGGCCGGCGACATCATGGAGTGGGACCTCGACAGCGCGCCGGTGGATCCGAAAGGACGCACCGGGTTCATCGAGCGCTTCATCCACGGCGAGATCTACAAGGCGCGGCCCGACGTGATGGCGGTCGTGCACAACCACTCGCCGTCGGTGATCCCGTTCGGCGTCACCCAGGCGCCGCTGCGCCCGCTCTACCACATGAGCGCGTTCCTCGGTGGCGGCGTGCCGGTGTGGGACATCAAGACGGCGGCGGGTGAGTCGACCGACATGCTGGTGCGCAATGCCGCGCTCGGCCGCGCGCTCGCCCAGACGCTCGGGCCGCGGCCCGTCGCGCTCATGCGCGGTCACGGCGCGGTGGTCGTCGGGCCGACGGTCCAGATGGCGGTGTTCCGCAGCGTGTACACCGAGATGAACGCGAAGCTGCAGCAGCAGGCGATGGCGCTCGGCGGGCCGATCACCTTCCTCGATCCGGACGAGGCGAAGAAGGCCGAGCAGAACGTCGGCGGGACCGTCGCGCGCCCGTGGGAGCTCTGGAAGAAGGCGGCTACGAAGTAACGGGGACGGGCGCGCGCTCCGGCTGCACGTGGCCACAGGCCTTGCACGTGCGGAGCGCCACGTTCGCGTCGAAGCTCTCGATCGCCGACTTCAGCTCCTTCTCGATGTCGGCGACGTGCATCGTGACCTCGTGGAGCATCGCGTCGCACGCGTCGCAGAGCCACAGCAGCGACTCGGTCTGCGACGGCGCGCGCTTGATCTCGATCACGAGCCCCCAGGTTCCGGCGGGGCGATGCGGGGAGTGCGGGGTGAGCGCGGGCACCAGGCACATCTCGCCCTCGCGGATCGTGCGCGTGCGGCGCCTGCCCTCCTCCAGCGTCTCGAGCGTCATCGTGCCCTTCAGCATGAAGAAGATCTCGTCGGACGGGTCGATGTGGAAGTCGCGCCGCGCGTTCGGCCCGCGGATCACCATCGCGGTGAACTGCGAATCCTCCCAGATGACCTTGTTGCCGACGGGCGGCTCGAACGCCGCCCGGTGCTGCTCGATCCACTGCCAGAGCCCGAACGCCGCCAGCGGCTCCATGCTCACGCGCGCGCCAGCGCCGCCTTCACGCGCTCCGGCGTGAGCGGCACGCGCCGCAGCCTGACGCCCGTCGCGTCGAAGATCGCGTTGGCGATCGCCGCCGGCACCGTGCGGGTCGACGGCTCGCCCGCGCCCGTCGCCGGCGCGTCGGGGCGATTGAGCAGGACTATATCTATCTTTTCGGGCGCGTCCTGCATCTCGAGGATCGGGTACGTCGCCCAGTCGACGCTGAGCACCCGGTCACGGTCGAAGCGCACTTCCTCGAACAGCGTGCGCGAGAGCGCCTGCACGATGTTGCCTTCGATCGTGAGCTCGAGGCCCTTCGGGTTGATGATGAGCCCGCAGTCGTGCGCGACCGTGAACCGGCGTGCCCACACGCGCCCGGTGCGGCGATCCACCTCGACGTCCGCCACCACCGCGACGACGGTCCCGATGCGCTCGGTGTAGGAGAAGCCGCGCCCGCGCATCACCGCGCCCTTGCCGCGATTCGGATTCGGCGTGCCCGTCCATCCCGCCTTGTCCGCGGCCGCCTTGATGACCGCGGCGTGGCGCGGGTCCTTCACGTACTTCAGCCGGAACGCGACGGGATCGGCGCCGAGGGCGTGCGCGATCTCGTCGATGAACGACTCGCTCGCGAAGTGCGTCTCGGCGCCGAGCGGATCGCGCAGGTGCGCGGTGCGCAGCGGCGAAGCTCGCTCGAGCAGCGGCGCGATGCACTCCCACCCGCAGCGCTTGTTCGCGAAGTCGTACGACTCCGCCGGCACCTGGAAGATGATCGTCGGCTTCGGCGCGTACCCCGTCATCTGGCCCGCGAGCGTCTCGCGCGGATCGCCCTCGCGCGGATCGACGTCCATCCGCGTGAAGCCCTTGGCCGAGAAGTCGTACGCGACCACGTCGCCGTTCGCGTCGACACCGGCGCGGCCGCGATAGACGGCCGCCGGGCCCTTCGGATCCCACGCGGTTCCGTCGTGCCGCATGTACTGCATGCGCACCGGCTTGCCGGTGAGCTTCGAGAGCAGCGCCGCGTCGTGCGCGGCGTCGCCCGCGTCGTTGCGGCCGTACGACCCGGGGCCGGGGATCCAGGTGACGCGCACCTTCGCGGCCGGCAGGCCGACCAGCTTCGCGACACCGGTCTGCACGTAGTGCGGCTTCTGCGATCCCGTCCACACCGTCGCGTGATCGGCGCGCACGTCCGCGACCGCGCACGCGGGGCCCATGCTGGCGTGCGACTGCAGCGGCCACTCGTACTCGGCCTCGACCACGCGGTGCGCCCCCTTCAGCGCCGTCTCGACGTCGCCCTTGTTGATCGGCGTCTGATTGCCGATACCCTTCGCCTGACGGATGTGGTCGTGCAGCGTCTCCGTCGTCGGGAACGGCGTGCACGGCGGCGTCCACGTGACCTTGAGCTGGCGCGCGGCGCGGACGGCGTCCCACTCGTGCTCTGCCACGACCGCGATCACTTCCTTCTCGCGGATGACGCGCGCCGGGATGCCGGAGATCGACGACTCGTCGACGGTGAGCGGACCGCAGCCCGCCGTCGGCGGACGCACGACCCGCGCGTGCAGCATGCCCGGGATCCTCACGTCGGTGACGTACTGCGCGCGGCCGAACGCCTTCCCGGTGATGACGGCCTGCGGGATCGATCGGCCGACGACCCTGTACTCCGACGGCTTCTTCGGCGTCGCCTGGCCCTTCGACAGGAGCGTGTTGCCGTACTGCTTGTTCCACTCGAGCTTGTGGTGAAAGTGCTGGCCGCCGATCAGCTCGCCGTAGCCGACCTTCTTCTGACTGTCACCGTTCGCGGACACCACACCGTCGGTCACCGTCAGCGTCTCGACCGGGGCGCCGAGCTTTTCCGCGGCGCGCGCGAGCAGCAGGCGGCGCGCTTCCGCGGCGGCGAAGCGCAGGGTGACGCCGCCGCGCTGGATGGCGGTGCTGCCGGAGGCGCCGCCCTGGTTGCACGTGAACGCGGTGTCGCCCATGACGACCGACACGCGATCGAAGGCGACGTCGAGCTCGTCGGCGACGATCTGCGCGATCGCCACGTCCACGCCCTGGCCCATGTCCATCTTCCCGAAGAAGACGGTCACGCCGCCGTCCGCCTGCACGGCGATCCAGGAGTCGAGCTCGTCGGGGAGGAGCGCGGGCTTCTGTCCGTGGCCGAGTGCCGACGGGACGACGCCAGGAAGGCCGAAGCTGACGACGAGCGCGCCGGCGCCTTTCAGCAGATCGCGGCGAGTGAGCGCGATCATGCCGTCACTCCCGCCGCGCGCTTGATCGCCCGCATGATCGCCATGTGGGTTCCGCACCGGCACTTGAGGCCGGCGCACGCCTCGCGGATCTGCTTGTCCGTCGGCTTCGGCTTCTCGCGCAGCAGCGCGGCGGCCGTCATCATCCAGCCGGAGGTGCAGTAGCCGCACTGCGGGACCTGCTCGGCGATCCACGCGGTCTGCAGCGGATGCGGCTTCTCGGGCGTGCCGAGGCCCGCGAGCGTCGTCACCCTCTTGCCCTTCACCGCGCTCACCGGCGTGATGCACGCGCGCGTCGCGCGGCCGTCGACGTGCACGGTGCACGCGCCGCACTGCGCGAGGCCGCAGCCGAACTTCGGCGCGGTGGCGCTGAGATTGTCGCGTAGCGCGTAGAGCAGGGGCATCGCGGGGTCGGCCTCGACCTCCGCGGGCTTGCCGTCGACGACGAAGCGGATGCGCTCGCTCATGGGGCTCTCCTCGCGAGGACGTGCAGCAGCGCCTGCCGGCCTTCACGCACGGCCGCGAGGCCGCGCTTGAGCGCGGGCACCACGTCGGACGGGTTCTCGACGCGCTCGCCGTACCCGTCGAACGCCTTCACGATGTCTTCGAAGCGCGGCGACGGCGTCAGGTCGGACAGCGGGAACTTGCCGGTCTTCACGGCCCAGCCGTCCGGGTGCAGCTTCGCCGCCGAGCTCCGCACCGCTTCCCACCGCTCGTTGTTGAAGATGATCGTCAGCACCGGGATGTCGTGGGCGCGCTGCACGAAGTGGCACGACGTCGGCTCGCTGAAGAAGTACGCGCCGTCGCCCAGCGTCGCGATGACGGTCTTCTCCGGCGCGCCGAGCTTGACGCCGAGCGCCGCGCCGAACCCGAAGCCGAGACCGCTCGAGTGCGGGGAGGCGAAGTAGCTGCCGGGCCGCGTGAACGCCGTGTACCGGCGATCGAGCGGGTACTCGTTCACGATCGTCGTGGCGTCGTCGATCACCTGCTCGATGCACTTCGCCACCCACGCGAACCCGATCGCCGACTTCGACGCCTGCTCCATCGCCTGCGCGTCCCACGCGGCGAGCCGCTTGCGGTGCTCGGTGGCGATCTGACGCGTGCGCGCGTCGACCTTCGCGCGGTCGGCGTGACGCCGGACGGCCTCGGTGAGCATGGGCAGCGCGATGGCGGGCGCGGCGGCGATCGGCACGTCGCACGGATAGCTGCGCATCGGATAGCGCGAGAAGAACGGATCGACGCCGAGGTGGATGACCTGGGTACCGTCCTTCGGCTTGCCGATCGCGGGGTACCACGGGACGTCGGCGTCGATCACGAGCACGACGTCCGCGTCGGCGAGCGACGGATTCGTCTGGCCCGACTGGTTGAAGCCGAGGTGCAGGTCGTGACGCAGCGGGAAGTTCATGTGCGTCGGATCCGCTTCGACCACGCCGACGCCGCCTGCTTCCGCCAGCGCGACCAGCCCGGCGACGGCGCGCGCGTCGCGACCGGACGCCGCCGTCAGCACGAGCGGGAACTCCGCGCCGGCGAGCAGGCGCGCGGCCTCGTCGATCCGCGCCGGGTCGGGGAACCGCTCGCTCACCACCTTGCGGCGCGACGGCGAGGTGATCGCGACCTCGCGCACGGGCGACGCCAGCACTTCGCGGGGCAGGGAGAGATAGACCGGTCCGGTCGGCTCCGCCTGCATGATCTCCATCGCGCGATCGACGACCGACTCGAGCTGGACGGCGTTGCGCAGCTCGTAGTCCCACTTCACGTACTCGCGCAGCATCGCCGCCTGGTCGAAGCTCTCCTGCGCCCAGTGGATGTGGAGGTCGCGCGCGCCCGGCAGCCCTTCCTCGGTGATCGGCGTGCGCCCCGCCGTCATGAACACTGGGACGCCGGCGCGTGAGGCGGTGATGATGCCCGTCGACGCGTTGCTGGTGCCGACGTTGACGTGGACCATCACGGCGGCCGGCTTGCCGGAGCCGAGGTAATAGCCGTGCGCCATCGAGACCGCGACCATCTCGTGGGGGATCACGAACGGCCGCGGTCCGCCGCCGCCCTGCGCGTCGAACTTCGCGAAGGCGTCGACGAGCGAGGCGAAGTCCGTCCCGGCGTTGCCGAAGAAGACGTCGATGCCGCGATCCTTCAGGAGCTGGAGATACGCCTCGGCCACGGTCGTCGCGGAGAGGATTCTGGTCGTCATGGTGCCGGTATAGTACGCTTCGGCGCACCACACGTCACACGGCGGAGATACGGAGGCCCAATGGCTTCGTCGCGCTTCCTCGGTGCCTGTTTCCTCAGTGCTCTGCTCGCCACCTCGATCGTTCCGGGCGCCCACGCGCAGAGCGGCGAGTCCGTCATCGCGTGGCACGTCACGATCGCGCCGAGCTGGTTCGATCCGTCGACCGCGCCGGCGCAGATCACACCGTTCGGGATCCTCCTGGCGCTGCACGACACCGTGCTGCGGCCGACGTACGCCACGGCGTCGAAGATCGGCCCCGGGCTTGCCGAGTCGTGGACCGAAAGTCCCGACGGGCTGGTCTACGAGTTCCGGCTGCGCCGCAACGTGAAGTTCCACAACGGCGACCCGCTCACCGCCGAGGACGTGAAGTTCAGCTTCGACCGCTACAAGGGCGCGGCGGCGAACGAGATCAAGTCGCGCGTCGAGTCCGTCGAGGTCGTGAACCCGTTCACGGTCCGCATCCGCCTGAAGGCACCGTGGCCCGACTTCCTGACGTTCTACGGCACCAGCGTGAGCGGCGTCGGGGTGGTGGTGCCGAAGAAGTACATCACGCAGGTCGGCGACGACGGGTTCCAGCGGCATCCGATCGGCTCCGGCCCGTTCAAGTTCGTGAGCAGCAAGCCGGGCGTGGAGGTCGTCCTCGAAGCGTATCCCGGCCACTGGCGCAAGGTCTCGAACGTCAAGAAGTTCACGTTCAAGAGCGTGCCCGACGGGCCGACGCGCGTCGCGATGCTCAAGACGGGTGAGGCGGACATCGCGTACGCGCTCGACGGCGAGGACGCGCTCGCCGTGAAGAACGACTCGAAGCTGAAGCTCGTGCCGTCGAAGCACGCCTCCATCTTCTGGATCGAGTTCGCCGAGCAGTGGGACCCGAAGTCGCCCTGGCACGACAAGCGCGTGCGGCAGGCGGCGATCCTCGCGCTCGACCGCCAGGCGATCAACGAGGCCTCGTGCCTCGGCTTCTGCCCGCCGACGAGCATCATCATCCCGCGCGCGATGGACTTCGCGCTGCAGACACAGGCTGCGCCGTACGATCCCGCGCGGGCGAAGAAGCTGCTGGCCGAGGCCGGCTATCCGAACGGGTTCGACGCCGGAGAGCTGGTGCCGAACCCGCCGTTCACCGCGACCGCGGAGCCGGCGGCGAACTTCCTTGCCGCCGTCGGCATCCGCACGCGGATCCGCACCACCGAGCGCGCCGCGTTCCTGACGAGCTGGCGCGAGAAGAAGCTGCGCAACCTCTTCATGCCGGCGGTCGGCAACTCGGGCAACGCGGCGAGCCGGATCGCCGAGTTCATCTACTCGAAGGGGACGTACGCGTACGGCGGCTATCCCGACATCGACGAGCTCTTCCTGCAGCAGGCGAAGGAGCGTGACGTCGCCAGGCGCGAGGCGCTCCTGCACAAGATCCAGCAGCTCACCATCGAGCGCGCGATGTTCCTGCCGATCATGGACTATCGCACGCTCCGCGGCGTCGGCCCGCGCGTGGCGGAGCACGCGCTCGACGCGATGCCGCTGATCCCGTTCCCCGCCTACGAGGACATCAAGCTGAAGCCGTAAGGAGGCATCCCATGATCATGCGCATCACCTGGGGCAAGCTTCGGGCCGGTTCGTGGAACGACTTCGAGAAGACGTATCGGGCGACGGTGGCCGCGAAGGGCACCAAGATCAAGGGGCTTCGCGGCCGCTGGCTGACCCAGGACGCGACCGACAAGGACACCGGCTTCGCGGTGAGCCTCTGGGAGAGCGCGGCGGACATGGAAGCCTACGAGCAGAGCGACCTCTACAAGAAAGAGTTCGCGCCCGCGCTGCAGCCGTTCTTCGTCGGCGACTACAAGACCTACCGCTCCGAGGTCAAGTACATGCAATGAAGCGGTACGGGACGTGCCGCACTTCGTCGGCACGTCCCTCGGGCTTCTCTGCCTCGTCAGCGCGATCACGACGCGGAATGCCTGGTGGCTGCTCGTCGGCCTCGTGGCCGGCTACTTCTTTGCCTGGGTCGGCCACTTCTTTTTCGAGAAGAACCGTCCGGCGACGTTCACGTACCCGCTGTACTCGTTCATGGGCGACTGGGCGATGTGGCGGGACATCCTCGCGCGGAAGATCCGGTTCTGAGCGCGCGTCGCCGATGATCCGGCCGGTCGACGTCGCGCACGTCAACCTCAACGTCACCGACCTCGAGCGCGCGATCCGCTTCTACACCGAGCTGCTCGGCTTCACCGTCGCCTTCCGCTACGAGGGCGCGGTCGCGTGGCTGAACTTCGGCCAGTACCGCGAGGGGACCGGTGGGCTCGGGCAAGGGGTTCACGACCTCGCGCTTTACAAGGTGCCTGTCGCGGCGCCCGAGGATCGAAGGAAGCGCGCGGGGATGAATCACCTCGCGTTGCGGCTGCGCACGCCCCGGGAAGTGGACAGCGCGGCCTCAAGGGACCGCAGACGCACAAGGAAGATCGCGACCGCTACCTCTACTTCGAAGATCCCGACGGCAACATGATCGAGCTGGTCGCGCCTCGGCGGGGTGGCGGCGGATGCGGGCCGCCGGGGGCAGGGGCGACTGGAGGACACGGGGGTCGCGAAGCGACCTCGCAGTCCGAGTTTGGAGCCATCGCCCCCGGCGGCCCGCGTCCGCCGCCACCCCGCGGCCGGCGCTACTTGATCGCCTGAGGGTTCGTCGGCGAGCCGGTGCCGCGCGTGATCACCAGCGGCGGCGCGCAGTAGAAGAAGTCATACACGCCGTCCGCGGCGCAGTCCGCCGCCAGCTCCTTCAAGTAGAGGATCTCGTGGTGCACGATGCCGATCGCCGGGATCGTCACCCAGTGCCACGGCTGGAAGACGTCCGGACCCGTCTCGTTCGGCCGCACCTCGATGCCCCACGTGTCGCTGCCGATGCCCGCGATCTGCTTCGCGTGGATCCAGTCCACGGTCTCGAACGCGAGGCCCGGCGCCGGGCCGGCCGCGTACTGCCCCCAGTCGTTCTTCGCGAGCCGGTCCGCCATCTGGCCCGTGTTCACGAGCACGAAGTCTCCGCGCCGGACCTCCACCTTCTGCTTCGCGGCGGTCGCATCGAGATCGGCGTTCGTGATCCCGTAGCCGTCCTCGAGATAGGGCATGCCTTTCATGCGCGCGACGTCGAGCAGCACGCCGCGCCCCACGATCTTGTCTGCGAACTTCTCGATGCCGTTCTTGTGCGCGCCGCGCGTGTCGACCAGCGTCGCGGGGTAGCCGTTCCACATCCGGTCGACCAGGAACACGTGTGACAGCGCGTCGAGCTGCGTGCCCGCCTGCGTCGGCACGTTGATCGCGTCGTCGGCGTAGCGGAGGGCCGGCGTGACGTCGTGCTTGCCGGCGACCGCGTCCGTGCCGGTCGCGAGCATCTGGTGGATCAGGTTCCAGCGCCCGCCGAAGAGCCCGCGCTGCGGGCCGTTCTCGTCCAGCTCGAGCCCGAGCCGGAACACCTTGCCCTTTCGCACGAGCTTCGCGGCGTTGACGATGTCCTCGGGCGTGATGTAGTTCAGCACGCCGAGCTCGTCGTCCGGACCCCACTTGCCCCAGTTCTTGAGATCCTCCGCCTTCTTCAGCACGTCCTCGCGCGTCAGCTTCGGCATGGCTAGTCCTCCAGCACGAGCGCGGCGCGTCCGGGGATCGCGTTGTTGCGCAGGAGCTCGTGCGCCTCCTCCGCGCTCTCGAGCGGGAAGTGCTTGCTCACCACGGGGCTGATGCGTCCCTGGCGGATGAGCTCCAGCGTCTGCGAGATCTCGGTGAGCGTGACGTAGCGCGAGCCGTGGATCTCGAGCATGTCGTAGAGCATGCGCTGTGGATCGACGACGAAGCTCGGATCGGCGCCGAAGACCGCCGACGGGCGGCTGCCGATGATGACGAGCCGCCCCGCGCGCGCGAGCGATCCGAGCGCGCCCTGCAGCGTCTCGCGCGATCCGAAGAAGTCGATCGCGGCGTCGACGCCGCGGCCGTCGGTCGCCTGCTTGACCAGCGTTGCCAGGTCGCCTTGCCGCGAGTCCACCACCGCGTCGGCGCCGGCGTGCCGCGCGGCGGACAGCTTCTCGTCCGTCACGTCGGCGGCGATCACCCAGCCGCCGCACAGCTTCGCCATCTGCACGCCGTGGATCCCGACGCCACCGCCGCCGCCGACGATCAGCACCGAGTCGCCCGGGCCGACGCGCGCCTCCTCACGGCACGCGTGGTACGGCGTGGCGATCGCGTCCGTCGCGACGGCGGCGTCGACGTCGCTCACGCCGGGTGGAATCACCGTGACGTTGCGCGCGGGCAGCGCCATGTACTCGGCGTATCCGCCGTCGGACGCCTGGCCGACGTAGCCCTTGAACGCGGCGCACAGCGTCTCGCGCCCGCTGCGACAGAATCGGCACGCGCCGCAGGTCAGATAGAAGTGGTTGACCACGCGGTCGCCGACCTTGACGTTGCTCACCTCGGAGCCGACCTCCACCACCTCGCCGGCCACCTCATGCCCGGGAATGCGTGGGAAGCTCGTCACGCGGCCGGGGTTGGCGATCATGATGACGACCGTGAGCCCGACGCCGGTCGCGCGCACGCGCAGGAGCACGTCGGCCGGGCCGATCTTCGGGACCGGCACCTCGCGCAGCTCCATCGGCGCGCTGAACCTCGGCAGCACCATCGCGCGCATGGTCTTCGGGATCACAGCGTCCGGGGTCATCGAGCGTTCTCCCACTTCGCCTTGACGGCGTCGCGATCCACCGCGCCCTCGCCGGTGCGGGGGAGCGCGTCGGTGAACTCGACCACGCTCGGCCGCTTGAAGCGCGCGATCTTGCCGCCGACGAAGTCGATGACCTGCTGCGCGCTGTACGCGTTCGCGCGCTTCACCTCGACGACGGCCTTGATGGCCTCGCCCCAGCGCGTGTCCGGAATCCCATACACGCAGACGCCGGTCACGCCGTCCATCTGGACGATGACCGACTCGACTTCCGCCGGGTAGACGTTCTCGCCGCCGGGCTTGATGAGCTCCTTCTCCGGCTTGCGCTTCACGTAGTAGAGGGAGCCGTCGTCGTCGAAGCGCCCGACGTCGCCGGTGTGGTGCCATCCGTTGCGCAGCGTGTACGCGGTGACGTCCGGCTGGTCGTAGTAGCCCTGGAAGACGATCGGCCCGCGCACGACGATCTCGCCCGGCGTGCCGGTCGGCACGTCGCGATCGTAATCGTCGACCACCTTCACGAGGCACGAGGGAATCGGCTTGCCGGCCGCGCCGGGCTTGTCGACCACGCGCTGGATGGTCACGAACCCGCTCGTCTCCGACTGCCCGAAGCCCGTCACGAACTTCGCCTGCGTGCTGTCGTGCAAGCGCTGGATCGTCTGCGGCGCGTCGAGCCCGGACACATACCGCAGGCTTTCGAGCCGGCTGCCGAGCTTCTCGGCCGCGTCGAGGATGCTCACGAGCACGGGCGGAAAGTCCGAGAAGTGGGTGATGCGGTGACGATCGATGAGGCGTACGGACTCCTCGGCGTCGAAGCGCGACACCAGCACGCTCGCGCCGCCCGCGAGCATGTGCGCGAGCCACCCGCCCAACGCGGTGATGTGGAACAGCGGCAGCGCGCACAGGTATCGATCGCTCGCCGTGTAGCCGAGACAGCTGATCGCGCTCAGGCTCGCGGTGAGCACGTTGGCGTGCGTGAGCACGGCGCCGCGCGGAATCACGTCGACGGCCGCCGTCGAGATGACCGCGAACGGATCGTCGGCGCCGACCTCGGGCGCCGGCGGCGGCGTGCCGCCGTAGAGCGACGCGAACGCCTTGAAGCCCGTCGCCGGGCTGTCTCCGAACTGATACCAGTGCGCGATCCCCTTCTTCTCGCCGGGCCAGGCGCCCGCGACGCCGAGCGTGGAGGCGTCGACCACCATCATCTTCGGCGCCGCGCGCTCGAGCACGCGCTCGACTTCCTGCGCCGTGAGCCGCCAGTTGATCGGGTAGGCGATGATGCCCTGCCGCGCGCACGCGCCGTAGAGATCGACGTAGGCGGCGTCGTTCTGCGCGAGGATGCCGACGCGGTCGCCCTTCACGATGCCGAGCCCCGCGAGCCCGGCGGCGAGCGCGTCCACGCGCTCGCGCAGCTCCCGAAACGTCGTCTGTCGCTCTCCGTGAATGAGCGCGGGGGCGTCGGTGGTGGCGGCGGCGCCGCGCACGATCGTGTCGTAGACGGTGAACGCGTGGACACTCATGGCTAGACCATCAACCTCCCGCCGTTCACGGCGAGCGTCTGTCCGGTGAGATACGACGCTTCGGGCGCCGCGAGGAACAGCACCCAGCCGACCATGTCGTCGACCTCCCCGATGCGGCCGAGCAGCGTCGACTTGCCGATCGCCTCGCGCTGCTCGGGCGAGCGCAGCGCGACCACGCGCTCGCTCGCCGTCGTGCCCGGCGCGACGGTGTTCACCGTCACGCCGTGCTTGCCGAGCTCGAACGCGAGCACGCGGGTGAGCGCGTGCACGCCCGCCTTCGCGGCCGCGTACGGCGGCGACGCCGGCGCCATCGTGGTGAGGCCGGCCATCGAGCCGAGGTTGACGATGCGGCCGCTCTTCTGGCGCTTGAAGAACGGGATCGCGTGTTTCGCGCAGAGGAAGACGCCCTTCAGGTTCACGTCGATGACGGTGTCCCACTCGTCCTCGGGCGTCTCGTCGGTCGTGAGCTGCTTCGAGAACCCGCCCGCGCTGTTCACGAGCACGTCGAGCCGTCCGGCCTCGCGATCGATCTGCTGGAAGACCGACGCGACGCTGCGCGAGTCGGCGACGTCGCAGTGAATGAAGGTCGCGTCGCCGCCCGCGTCACGAATCGTCTTGGCCGTCGTCTCGCCGGTCACGGCGGTGTGATCGATCGCGAACACCCGCGCGCCGGCTTCGGCGAACGCGATCGCCGCGCCCCCGCCGATGCCTTTGCCCGCGCCGGTGATCGCGACGACCTGCCCCGCGAAGTCGAAGCGCGTCTTGCCCATGCGGTCGCTATCCCCAGAGCTGCTTCGTGGCCAGGCGCGCCCCTTCGACCAGCGCGCCGAGCTTCGCCCACGCGACGGTGGGGTGGATCTCCATGTTGCCGGCGAACGACGCGAAGCCGCAATCCGCGCCCGCGATGACGCGCTCGCGCCCGACGACCGAGGCGAACCGCGCGATGCGATCGGCGACCAGCTCGGGGTGCTCGACGAGCACGGTCGACTGCGTGATCACGCCCGGGATGAGGACGCACTCGTCGGGAAGCTTGACGTCCTGCCACACGCGCCATTCGTGCTCGTGACGAGGATTCGCCGCCTCGAAGGAGTAGGCGCCGGCCCGGATGTTCAGAATCACGTCGACGATCTCGCGGAGCTGCATGTCGTGCACGCGCGGGCCCATGTTGATGCTGTAGCAGGTGTGGAAGCGCACGCGGTCGCGCGGGATGTCGCGCAGCGCATGGTTGAGCGCTTCCACACGCGGCTCGGCCCAGCGGCGGCAGTCGGCGACGCTCGCCGACGGCTCCATGATGTAGTACGTCACCAGCCGCGGGTCGTCGATCTGGAGGAGGAATCCGGCATCGGTGATCGCGCGGTACTCGTCGCGCATGGCGTCGGCGATCGCGAACAGGTACTCCTCGTCGGTCTTGTAGAAGCGGTTCGGCCAGCGCCCCTCGATGTTCGAGGGTGAGATCGCGGGGATGAAGGCATCCGCGACCGCGCGCCCTTTCAGCGCCGCCCGGAGATTCTCGACGTCGGTCCGCACGGCGTGTTGGCCCACGTACCGGACCGGGGCCGTGCAGGCGAGCCGCGGCGCACGCCGCGCTTCGCTCGACGCATCGCGCACGGTGGCTTCGTAGAACTCGGGAAACGCGAGGACCTCGCGCGAGCCCGCCCACGGCAATCCCGCAGGCTCGCCGATGACCTCGAAGCCGGCGAGCCGCTCCTGCACGTACGTCACGAAGCTCGGCTTGCTCATCTCGCCGTCGTCGACGACGTCGAGGCCCGTGGCGATCTGCCGGTCGACGATCTCCGCGACGGCATCGCGCACGCGCGCGGCCCGCGCGATCGGCTCGGGGGTCTTCATCAGCGCGAGAAGGCCGGCGGGACGCGGCAGGCTTCCCGCGTGCGTCGTCAGGATGCGCGCGTCGCTGCGATTCACCGGGCGCAGCGCCTCACCGGTCCTTGACGATGACGACCGGCTTCGGCAGCGTGACGAGGAACACGCAGCCGCCTTCCGACGAAGCGGCGTGAATGCCCCCGGGCGGCGTGTGGAGATAGTCGCCCGCCTGCATGCGGTGACTGCCGATCCGCACGTCGCCTTCGAGCACGAAGACTTCCTCGCCGGCCGGATGATCGTGGGCGGGAAAGGTCGCGCCGGGCGCGAAGCGGACGAGCGAGGACGACTCGCCCGTCGCCTTGTCGTGGCGCAGAACCTTCACCGAGATGCCGTCGATGCGGGCGGGCGTCCACTCCGCGGTCGAGCTGGTCACGAGCGAACCCCTGAGCTGTGCCATCGGGACCTCCGGGTTGGGACGGATGGTAGCATCCAGGCCCTGGACATCCAGCCCCGCGAGGTGACGCGATGAAGCAGCTCACGAAGTCGGTCGAGGTGGAGGTCGGACAGCGCGGCTCCAATCACGGGCTGGTGACGACCTCCGACGGGCTCGTGCTGATCGACGGGCCGCACAAGCCGAGCGACACGCTCAGGCTCAAGGCCGACATCGAGCGGCGCGGGCTGCCGCTGCGCTACATCCTCAACACCGAGCCGCACGGCGACCACTGGACGTCGAACGCCTACTTCGACGCGCCGGTCGTCGCGCACGAGGGGGTGCGCGAGCGGATTTTCGGCACCGACATCGCGGCGATGGTGAAGCGGGTCGCGACGTTCGGTCCCGAGGAAGGCCGGCTGCTCGAGGGCTACCGGCCCAACGCGCCGGTGATCACGTTCAAGCACGAGCTCACGCTGCACGTCGGCAACCACACGTTCCGGATGATCCACATGCCGGGCCACACGACGTCGCAGGCCGCGATCCTCGTCGAGGACGACGGGGTCGTGTTCACCAGCGACAACGTCTTCTGCAAGTGCCACACGTGGCTGCAGGAGGCCGACCCGGCGGCGTGGCTGAAGGCGCTCGACGCGATGCGAGCGCTGCGCGCGGAGATGCTCGTGCCCGGGCACGGTCCGGTCACCGATAAGCGCTACCTCGACGAGCAGGGCGCGTTCATCGAGGAGTGGGTCGACTACGTGAAGCGCGGCGTCGACAAGGGGCTGACGAAGGAGGACGCGGTCGCGTCGCTGACGGCGATGACCGACCGCTATCCGATGGACGTCGAGCAGGAGGGCATGGCGCCCGCCGTCATGAAGATGAACGTCGCGAACCTCTACGACTACGTGACCGGCGCCGGGTTACACGCGCGCGGGTAGGGCTAACGCTTCGGCCAGGCGTCCAGCGCCTTCGCGCCGCGATCCGGACCGGCCTGCACGCGGTAGAGGACCATGCGCGTGAGCGCGACCACCGTGTGCACCTCGCCCGCGGGGAAGATCACGGTGTCGCCGGGCTTGAGGGGGAGCTCGCGCGCGCCGTCGTTGAAGAGCCCTTCGCCTTCGAGCACGTGGTAGATCTCGTCGGCCTTCGGATGGCAGTGGATCGGCGACTTCTGCCCCGGCTCCCAGCCGACCACGCTGATCTCGCTGTGCGCCGTCGAGTGCAGCGTCTTGTGGATGTGGTGCGTCGAGGAGAATTCCTTCTGTCCGTGCAGGTCGATGATTTCCATGCCCGCTATCCTACAATGGCCCGCGAAAGGAGCCGCGCATGCCGAAGTTCGAGACCGTCCTCTACGAGACGAAGGGCCCGATCTGCCACATTATCCTGAACCGGCCCGAGAAGCTGAACGCGGCGAACGACCAGCTCGTCGCGGACGTCAACGACGCGCTCTTCGAGTTCGACGCCGACGACGAGCTGCAGGTGGCGATCATCTCGGGCGCGGGGCGGGCGTTCTGCTCCGGCGCCGACGTGAAGCAGCGGCAGCTCCGCACGCGCGAAGAGCTGAAGCGGCTCGGCGGGCCGGCCGGCCGTCGCTCCCGCGAGCTCGGCCTCGTCGACACCGTCAACTGGAAGCCCGCGATCGCGGCCGTCCACGGCTACGCGCTCGGGCTCGGCTACATGCTGACGATGACGTGTGACCTGGTCGTCGCGGCCGAAGGCACGAAGTTCCAGATCCGCGAAGTCCAGCGCGGCCTCGGCGGCGCGCAGCACTGGGCGGCGACGTGGTTCTGGACCGGTGACCGCTTCGCCAACGAGATCGCGCTCACCGGGCGGATGTTCACGGCGGAAGAAGGGCTGCAGCACGGCATGGTGAACCGCGTGGTGCCGCAGGCGGACATCATCCCGACGGCGGAGGCGCTCGCGAACGAGATCATCCAGAACCCGCCGCTCGCGGTGCGCGCGAACGTGCGCGCGATGCGGTGGTTCGTCGCCGAGATGCAGCGCCAGACGAAGCTCTACACGCAGGGGCGCGCGCTGCACCTCACCGAGGACTTTCAGGAATCGGCGCGCGCCTTCGTCGAGAAGCGCAAGCCGAAGTTCAAGGGCCGCTAGCACGTCGTCGGCCCGGAATGACGGAGGAGCTGGAGGTCCTGAAGACCGTGACTCGCCGGCTGTCGGCCGCCGGGATCGAATACATGGTCACGGGATCGATGGCCGTCAACTACTATGCGGTGCCGCGAATGACGCGCGACATCGACCTCGTCGTCGCGCTGTCCGAGGGTGACGCCGATCGTATCGAGGCGTTGTTCGGCGAAGCGTTCTACCTCGACCGGCAGGCCGTTCGGAGCGCGATCGAGCAGCGGGCCTCGTTCAAGATCATCGAAACCGAGCGAGTCGTCAAAGTCGACTTCGTGGTCAGGAAAGAGTCGGAGTATCGCCGGACCGAGCTCACGCGCCGCCGCCGGATCACGATCGACGGCGCGGAGGTGTTCGTCGTCGCTCCGGAGGACCTCGTCCTGTCCAAGCTCGACTGGGCGCGCGAGTCGCGCTCCGAAGTGCAGCTCGCGGACGTCCGCAATGTCCTCGCCGCGGTTCCGGACATCGATCGCGGCTACCTCGCCCTGTGGGCGCAGCGCCTCGGCCTCGAAGCGCTGTTGGCCGAGGTGACGAGGTGAACGACACGTCGCGGGTCGTGGACCGCGTCTATCGGCGGCTGCTGTTGCAGCGCTCCGGCGAAGACCGTCTGCGCATGGGCTGCTCGATGCACGCAACCGCGCGCGCCCTCGTCGTCGCGTCGGTGATGTCACGACGTCCGGAGGCGTCGGCGGCCGTGCTGCGCCAGGCAATCTTCGATCGATTCTATGGAGCCGACTTCGACGCCGAAACCGCGAAGCGAATCCGCCTCGCGCTCGCCGCCCGTGGCGGTCCGCCGCCACGATGACCGCGCTGGCAACGAGAAGGAGACCGATCATCAATCAGCGTCTGCGGATCGTATTGCTCCTCATCGTCATGACCTTCCTGCCGCTCCATGCGGCCGCCGCGCCGTCGGGACAGCTGACGTGGGCCGTGCACGTCTCGGTCGCGCCCACGTTCTTCGATCCCGCGGAGACGCCCGGCGTGATCAGCCCGTTCATGATCCTCTACGCGCTCCACGACGGGCTCGTGAAGCCGATGCCGGGCAACGCGACGGCGCCGAGCCTCGCGGAGTCGTGGACGGCGTCGCGCGACGGTCTCACGTACGAGTTCGTGCTCCGCAAGGGCGTCAAGTTCCACAATGGCGATCCGCTCACCGCGGAGGACGTGAAGTTCTCGTTCGAGCGCTACAAGGGCGGCGGTGCCGCGATCTTCAAGGCGCGCGTGGCCGGCGTCGAGCTCGTCGATCCGCATCGCGTCCGCTTCCGGATGAAGCAGCCGTGGCCGGACTTCATGGCGTTCTACGGCACGCCGGCCACCGGCGCCGCGTGGATCGTGCCGAAGAAGTACGTCGAGCGCGTGGGGGACGAGGGCTTCAAGAAGGCGCCGGTCGGCGCCGGCCCCTATCGCTTCGTGTCGTACGCGCCGGGCGTCGAGCTGGTGCTCGAAGCCAACGAGAGCTACTGGCGCAAGACGCCGAACGTGAAGCGTCTCGTGCTCAGGATGATCTCCGACGAAGCGACGCGACTGGCGGCGCTCAAGCGCGGCGAAGTCGACATCGCGTATGGATTCCGCGGTCCGCTCGCCGAGGAGCTGCGGAGCTCGCGCGGGCTCACGCTCAAGCCGACGCAGCCGCCGTTCACCGAGTGGCTCGTCTTCACCGATCAGTTCGATCCGAAGTCGCGCTGGCACGACCGCCGCGTGCGGCTCGCGGCCAACCTCGCCATCGACCGCAAGGCGATCAACGAGGCCGAGAACCTCGGCTACGCGCGCGTGAGCGCGAGCATCGTCCCGCGCGATTTTCAGTTCGCCTGGCCGGCGCCGCCGTATCCCTACGATCCCGCGCAGGCGAAGAAGCTGCTCGCGGAGGCCGGGCATCCGCGCGGCTTCGACGCGGTCGAGGTGTCGTGCGACGCGGTGTACGTGACGACCATCGAGGCCGTCGTGAACTCGCTGCAGGCGGTCGGCATCCGCGCGAAGGTGCGCCCGGTCGAGCGCGCGGCGTTCTACAAGACGGACTCGGAGAAGGGCTTCAAGCATCTCGTCCGCAGCAGCAGCTCGGCCGCCGGCAACGCGGCGACGCGGATGGAGGCGTTCGTGATCTCCGGCGGCATCCGCGCGTACGGCGGCTATCCGGACATCGACGGCCTGTATCGGGAGCAGGCGAGCGAGCTGGATCCGAAGCGGCGCGAGACGATCCTCCACAAGATCCAGCAGCTCATGCACGAGCGCGTGATGTTCGCGCCGATTCTCGAGGCCGCGTTCCTGAACGGCGTCGGCCCGCGCGCGGCCGAGCCGGGCATCGGCCTGATCACCGGCTTTCTTTACTCGGCGCCGTTCGAGGACCTGAAGGTCAAGGACTGACAGTCAGGCCTGTGCGACCGGCCACGGGCCGCTGACGGCGTATGCTTCGCCGTCGCCCGGCCACGGCGGCATCGTCACCGCGACGATCGTGAGCTGCGCGGTGCCGCGCGAGCGGAACTGGAACGCGGTCTCTCGCGGGATCGTGAGCGAGACGCCGGGCTCGAGCGCGACGATCTGCTCGCGGTCGCCGGCGCGCCGCCACATCTCCCCGGCGCCCGCGAGCACGTACCAGATCTCCTGCACGGTGCGATGAGCGACCGCGCGCGACGTCTGGCCAGGCGCGAGCGTGAAGTGCGCCATGCTGCCGCCGTCGAGCGCGAGCAGGACGCGCACGTCCGAGCCGTCGGGCGCGACGACGTCGCGCTTTGCCGGCAGCCGCTTGGTCGCGAACGTCACGCTTTCACCGCGAGGAACTCGCCGTTGCCGACGGGGACCAGGCTGGTCGCGAACGTCGGGTCGGCGGTGACCAGCGCGACGAACGGCGCCATCTGCTCCGGGTGCGACGTGGCGTTGTCGACCACGAGCAGGCCGCCCGCGCACAGCACGCGCCTGATGTCCTGCCACCAGCCCGGATACTCCGGCCGCTCGGAGTCGAGGAAGAGCAGGTCGACGCTGCCGTCGGCCGTGCGCTTCAGCACCGCGCCCGCGTCGTCGTGCACCAGCGAGATCGCGGCGCCGAGCCCTGACCGGGCGAAGTTCGCGCGCGCCATCCCCAGCTTGAGCTCCGCCTTCTCGACGGTCGTGACCGTGCCGCCGATCGCGCGCGCGGCATTTGCCAGCCACAGCGTCGAGTAGCCGTTGGAGGTTCCGATCTCGAGCACGCGCTTCGCGTTCATCGCTCTGACCAGCACCGCGAGGAACTCGCCCGTGTCCCGCGTGATGTTCAGCATCCGCCGCGGCCGGTCGGTGATCGTCGCGTCGTTGTCGTGCCCGAACGCTTCGAGCTCCGCGAGCAGGGCGGGGAGGGGCGTGCCCTCGGCCATCGAGCCTAGAGCTTCGCCTCTAAGATGTAGACGCCGCCCACGATGCGGTCGACGGCGTACACGATGCGCTTCTCGTCGATGTAGACGTCGTTGATCTGGATCGACTTCGCCGGCGACTTCTTCGGCGCGTCCGGCACGAAGTACGCGACCTCTTTCGGGTGGAAGGGATCGCGCACGTCGAACGCGCGCAGGCCGCCGTTGAAGAACGTGCCGAAGACGATGTCCTCCGAGATCCAGCCGCCCGGCCGGTTCTCGTGCAGGTTGTGCGCGCCGAAGCGGCCGTTGCCCTTCTTCGCGTACTCCTTCACCGGCGGCATCGGGCACGTGGCGATCGGCGTCAGCTTGTCCTCGCGGCGCGCGTCCACGATCCACACGAGCTTCGGCCAGTCCTCGCCCTTCGGGCGCGTGCACTCGTCGCTCACGACGAGCAGGTTCTTCGAGAAGAGCGGCAGCACGGTGTGACAGAAGCCGGGGAAGGGCGGCTGGTAGTCCCAGCGGCCGAGCAGCTTCGGGTGCGCCTTGTCGGAGATGTCGAGCACGCACGCGCCGCCGTCGATGTAGCCGACGTACGCGCGGTCCGGACGCTGCGGATAGACGTTGGTGTTGTGCGCGCGATAACCGGTGTCGAACGTCGGGTTGCGCGGCAGCGCCGGCACGGAGTCACCCTCGCGCGTGCCCGGCAGCCACCAGCGTCCGACCTCGCGCGGCCTCGAGATGTCCTTCACGTCGACGATCCGGTAGCACTGGTCGTCCTTCTGGTTGCGCGGGATGAAGTCCTCGGCGCCGGACGCGATGTGCACGTACTCGCCGTCCACCCACCACAGGTGATGGACGCCGCGCGACTTCGGGCCGGAGCAGTCGAAGAACGTGACCGACTTCGGCTTCGCGGGATCGGCGCAGTCGAAGATCTCGAAGCCCGCGGGCTTCATGCCGGGCTCGCGCGTCTGGTAGGCGACGACGAGGAGGTCGCCGACCATGTCGAGCGAGTTCGAGCGCATCTGCTGGTGAGGGAGATCCGTCTGCGCGATGAGCGTCGGCTTCTTCGGGTTGGTGACGTCGAGCGCGGTGACGTTCTTCGGCTGGGACTCGTGCGCGATCCAGAGCACGCGACGCTTGTCGCGCGTGCGCTGCAGCGCCATGCCTTCGCCGCAGTTTCCGAAGCCGCCCATCTCGTGGTGCGCGAGGAGCTTCATGTTCTTCGCGAGCGTGGCCATGAGGACCTCCCCTGTCGTTTGGCGGGCCAGATGCTACCATCCACCGCCATGAGCCAGCCAGTCCGCGTGTCGATGCGTGTCCCCGGAACGTCCCCCATGCCCGAGCTGATGCGGCTGATCCAGCGGATCGAGGCCGCCGGCTTCGACGGCGCGGGCATCCTCGACAGCCAGATGATCTCGCGCGACACGTTCGTCGTCCTCGGCCAGGCGGCGACGCACACGTCGCGGCTGACGCTCTTTCCCGCCGTGACGAACCCGTTCACGCGCCACGCGAGCGTGCTGGCCGGCGGCATCCAGACCGTCGAGGAGCTGGCGCCGGGCCGCGTGAAGTTCGTGATCGGCACCGGCTACACGTCCGCCAGCACGATCGGCCGCAAGCCGGCGAAGCTCGCCGAGATGCGCGAGTGCATCACGACCGTGAAGGCGCTGCTCGCGGGCAAGACGATGGATTTCGACGGCACGCCGGGCCGGCTCACGTTCGCGCCGGGCCACGACATCCCCGTGATCATGGCGGCGTCGGGCTTCAAGGCGATCGAGCTCGCGGGCGAGGTTGCGGACGGCGTGCTGCTGCTGGTCGGCTTCAACAAGGGGATCGTGGAGACGGCGCTCGAGCACCTCGATCGAGGCGCGAAGCGCTCCGGCCGCCGTGTCGACGACCTCGAGGTGATCTGGGCCGCGCGTACGTGCACGGCGCCGACGACGGCGGAGGCGCGTCGCCTCGCGCGTCCGACCGCGGTGCACTGGGGCGTGTTGCGCTGGGGCGGCCACTGGCTCGGCCCCGCGGGCGTCAAGCTGCCGGATCTCGAAATCCCGGACGCCGTGTGGAAGGTCTACCCGGATCTCTCGCACGCGCACGATTGGGACGCGGCCATCGCGGCGACGTCGTTCGTCCCCGACGACGTGATCACCGAGCTGTGTGAGGCGCTCGGCCTGATCGGCACGCCGCTGGACGTCGCCGAGCGCATCGCCGAGATGTCGCAGCTCGGCGTGCGCAACCTCTATCTCATGCCGACGCTGACGTTCGCGCCGCCCGGGAAGGAAGTCGACGCGTTCCGCGAGGTCGTCTTCCCGCGCCTGGCGACGCTCGGCTTGCGCTGAGGCGCGCCAGGCCTACCAGATCACCTCGACGAGACCCGAGCGGCGAATGTCGGTGTCGCGCGAGATGAGAGGCAAGTTCAGATGGCGGGCCGCCGCGCAGATCGGGCCCGAGTGACCAGGCGATCCAGGGTCTCGCTCATGCTTCGATGTTTCGCCGCGCGGGCTTGTCGTCGCGACAATGCGCTGCCGGGTCAATGCGTCCGAACTAATACAGGATGCGCGTCGCGAGGCGCGCGCCCTCGGCCATCGACGCGAGCTTCGCCCACACGATGTCCGGGTCGACGGCCGACTGGCCCACCCACGTGCCGAAGCCGCAGTCCGTGCCCGCGATCACGTGCTCGTGGCCGACCAGGGTCGCGTACTTCACGATGCGCTCGGCGACCAGCTCGGGGTGCTCGATGAAGTTCGTCGTCGAGTCGATCACGCCCGGGATGATCACCTTGCCGGCCGGCAGCTTCACGCGCTCGAAGACGCGCCACTCGTGGCCGTGGCGCGGGTTCGCGGCCTCGAACGAGAGCCCCGCGGGCTTCGCGGTGAAGACCACCGGGAGGATGTCCTCGATCGCCACGTCGTAGTGGTGCGGCCCCTCGTAGTTGCCCCAGCAGAGATGGACGCGCGCCTGCTCGGCGGGGACGTTCGCCAGCGCGTGGTTGAGCGCGTCGATGTGCAGCCGCGCGGCCTTGAGGAAGTCGGCGAGGCTCAGCTTCGCGTACTGGATGTGGCGGCCCATCGCGAGGTCGGGGCAGTCGATCTGCAGGACGAAGCCGGCCTTCGCCACCGTCTCGTATTCGTGACGCATGGCCTCGGCGATCGCGAACAGATACGCCTCGTGCGTCGGGTAGTGGTCGTTGTGGAAGAAGAGAGACACCACGCCCGGTGACGCCGCGCTCATGAAGCCCTCGGAGACGCTCTTGCCGCCGAGCGCCGCGCGCAGGTTGTCGACGTCGGCTTCCGCCGCGCGCGGATCGCGCACGCTGATCGGCCCGTCGCACGCCGGCGTCTTGCGGCGCGCGCGGCCGGGATCGCCGAACACCCGGCGCGCCATGCCGGGGAAGTCGACGAGGTCCTGGTACTCGAGCGGATGGCTGGCGCCGCCGAACCCGTGGAGCCGGTCCTTCACGTACGTCGCGTAGCTCGGCTTGCTCATCTCGCCGTCGTTGACGACGTCGACGCCGGCCGCGACCTGTCTTCCGACCACGTCCGCGACGGCGGCGCGAATGCGCGCGCCGAGCGCCGCCGGATCGACCGGCACGCCTTCTTCCTTCGCGAACATCGTGCGGATCAGATCCTCGGCGCGGGGAAGGCTGCCGGTGTGCGTGGTGAGGATCCGCTCGGTGCTCCGCTTCATGGTGGCGCGATGCTACCATGGCGCGCGGAGGGCGGTTGACAGACCCCACGCAGATCTCTCCCGCGCGCCGCTGGGCCATCACGCTGTCCGTGATGATGGTCACCGTCATGCAGGTGCTCGACACCAGCGTGACGAACGTCGCGCTCCCGCACATGCAGGGCTCGCTCTCCGCCGGCATCGAGGAGATGTCGTGGGTCGTCACGTCGTTCCTCGCCGCGAACGCCATCATCATCCCGGCCACGGGCTGGCTCTCGGCGCGCTTCGGGCGGCGGCGCTTCTTCCTCGTCTGCACCGTGATCTTCGCCACGAGCTCGTTCCTCTCCGGCATCGCGCCGAATCTCGAGTTCCTCGTCGCGATGCGCGTGCTGCAGGGGCTCGGCGGCGGGCCGATCATTCCGATGGCGCAGGCGATCATGTGGGAGATCTTTCCGCTCCGCATGCGCGGCACCGCGATGGCGGTGTGGGGCGTCGGCATCATGATGGCGCCGATCCTCGGGCCCACGGTCGGCGGGTGGGTGACCGACAACTGGTCGTGGCGCTGGATCTTCTACATCAACATCCCGATCGGGCTGATCGGCTTCCTCATGGTCAGCGCGTTCCTCTTCGACTCGCCGTTCGTGAAGAAGCCGAGCGGGATCGACCTGCCGGGCATCGTGCTGATGGTGGCGGGCTTCGGCGCGCTCCAGCTCGCCGTAGACCTCGGCGAGAAGGAGGACTGGTTCCAGTCGGACCTGATCGTGGGCCTCGTCGCCGTCGCCGCGGTGGCGCTGACCGGCTTCGTGTACCGCGAGCTGAGCGTCGCGGAGCCCATCCTCGATCTCCGCGTCTTCAACGACCGGAACTTCGCGGTGGGCACGATCTGCATCGCGCTGGTCGGGCTCGGCTTCAACTCGAGCATGCTGCTGCTCGCCCTCTACACCCAGAAGATCCTGCACTACGACGCGTGGAACTCGGGGCTCGTCCTGGCGCCGGGAGGTCTCGGCACGATGATCGCGCTGATGATCTCCGGGCGTCTCGTCTCGCGCGTCGACCAGCGCCTGATGCTGATCGGCGGCTGCCTGCTCAACGCGTTCGCCGCGATCCAGATGACGTGGCTCACGCTGGAGATGGACTACTGGAGCCTCGCGTGGCCGCGGTTCCTGCAGGGCTTCGGCGCGGGATTCATCTTCCCGCCGCTCCAGGTGCTGACGCTCGCGACGATCCGCCTCGGACGCCTCGGCAACGCCACCGCCGCCTACAACGTCATCCGCAACGTCGGCGGCAGCGTCGGCGTCGCGCTGGCGACGATGTTCCTCGTGCGCCGCAGCCAGGCCCACCAGTCGACGCTCGTCACCCACGTCAACGTCTGGGACCCCGACACGGCGCGGCGGCTCCACGAATGGACGGGACACTTCGCGTCGCAGGGGGCGGACGGGTTCACCGCGAGCCGCCGCGCGATGGCAATGCTCTACCGCACGACCACGGAGCAGGCGCAGCTCATGGCGTACGTCGACGACTTCTGGCTGATCGCGCTGGTCTTCGTCTCGGTCTTGCCCTTGCTCCCGCTCATGCGCCGGGTGCGCGCCGAGCAGAACGAGCGCGCGCGCGAGAGCCCGGGCCGCGTGGAGCCGCTACCCGCGGCGGAGGACTGAGGGCGCCCGCCCGCTGAAGAGGTAGCGCGCGACCTTCCGCGACGCGGTCACGTAGCCCGGCTCGAGGTTCTCGATCTTCCCGCGGATGCGCGCGTGCAGGCGCGGCAGCGCGTGGAACGGTACCGCGGGATACGCGTGGTGCTCGGCGTGGTACGGCATGTTCCACGCGAAGAGCCGCACGGGCAGCGTGGTCAGCGTCGTCCGCGTGTTCTCGAGCGAATCCCGCGTGAACGCGCAGCCGGTGTGCTCGGCGAGCAGGTACGGTCTCAGGAACGCCTGGCCCACCATCCACGGAAGGATCCACACGACGAGCGCGATCGGCGAGCGCGCGATCGTCGACGCGGCGATCACCAGGAGATAGACGGCGACGTACGCGCGCGCCTCGACGATCAACGGACGCTGCTCCGCCGGCGCCATCCACGGGCGATCCGCGCGCCCCGTCGCGAGCCGAAGGAGGTCGCCGATGCGCCGGATCGCGTTCGGGATCCCGGTGAGGACGAAGAGATACGTCAGCGGCGTCCGCGGCTTCGCGAAGAACAGCTCGGGATCCCGCTCGACGTCCTGCGTGAACCGATGGTGGTCCCAGTGGTAGACGCGATAGTTGCGGTACGGCCAGAAGAACAGCAGCCCGGCGAGCGTCCCGACGACCGCATTCATCCATCGCGTCCGAAACGCGGTGCGGTGCGCGGTCTCGTGCAGCGCGCAGAAGATGAAGGCGACCATGTAGCCCTGCGCGACGATCAGCGGCGGCGCCCATGCCGTGGCGCGCAGGTTCCACAGCGCCGCGCCGGCGAGGACGAGCATCCCGAAGTGGAAGACCGCCCTTGCGAGCGCCGGCCCGTCGGAGCGAGCCATCAACGCGTGAAGGTCATCACGCGTGAGCTCGTGAGCCGTGAACCGAACGCCAGCGTCGTCTCTCATGCCTTCCGGGCAGCCTCGCTCAGTAGAGGTGGCAGGCGACCTGGTGATCTTGCGTGACGGCCTTCGGCATGGGGTCGACCTCCGAGCACTCCGGCTTCGCGTACGGGCAGCGCGGGTGAAAATGGCAGCCGGACGGCGGGTTGATCGGGGACGGGACCTCGCCCGCGAGCACGAAGTCGCCGCCCGGCGCGTCGGGATCCGCGGGCAGCGCGGCGGCGAACAGCGCCTTCGTGTACGGGTGCAGCGGCTCCTTGAAGAGCGCTTCCGTCTCCGCGTACTCCACGATCCGCCCGAGGTACATCACCGCCGTCCGGTGCGCGATGTAGCGCACGGTCGCGAGGTTGTGCGCGACGAGCAGGTACGCGAGCTTCTGCTGCTCCTGCAGGTCCTTCAGCAGGTTCATGATCTGCGCGCGGATCGACACGTCGAGCGCGGACACCGGCTCGTCGAGCACGATGAGCTCCGGTTCCGACGCGAGCGCGCTCGCGAGCGCGATGCGCTGTCGCTGCCCGCCGGAGAACTCGTGCGGATAGCGGTTGCCGGCGTCGGCGGGCAGCCCGACCTGTCGCAGGACCTCCGCGACGCGCTCGCGCTTCTGCGCGGCGGTGACGTCGCGGTTCACGACCAGCGCCTCCGCGATCGTGTCGCGCACGCGCAGCCGCGGGTTGAGCGACGACCACGGATCCTGGAACACGGCCTGCACCTTCGCGTGGTACTCGCGAAGATCCTCGCCTTCGAGCGCGTGCACGTCGCGCCCTTCGAGGAGCACGCGTCCCGCCGTCGGCTTCTCGAGGCGAAGGAGGAGCCGCACGGTCGTAGTCTTGCCGCAGCCGGATTCGCCGACGAGCCCCAGCGTCTCCTGCCGTCCGATCGTGAAGCTGATGCCGTCGACGGCCTTGACCTGGCCCGTCGTGCGCGCGAACAGCAGGCCGCGCGTGACCGGGAAGTGCTTCGCGACGCCGTCGACCCGGATCAGAGGGGGATTGGGGGTCCTGTGTTGTGGGGCCCCCATGTTCACGTCCGAGATAGCTCGGCCCTCCAGCACGCGGCTTCGTGACGCCCGCCGACGGCGAACGTCGAGGGATACTGGGCGCGGCAGCGCTCCTCGGCGTAGCGGCAGCGCGGCGCGAACCGACAGCCGGCGGGCAGGCGATGGAGCGCGGGCGGCTGCCCCTCGATCGACGGCAAGCGCGTGACGCGCCCTTCCATCCGCGGCACCGACGCCATCAGCGCTTGCGTGTACGGATGCTGCGGCGCCTTGAACAGCGCGCGGACCGGACCGGTCTCCACGATGCGCCCCGCGTACATCACCGCGACGCGGTCGCACATCCGCGCGACGATCCCGAAGTCGTGCGTGATGAACAGCATGCCGAGCCCCATCCGCGCCTGCACGTCCTTCAGCAGCATCAGGTACTGGAGCTGGATCGTGACGTCGAGCGCCGTCGTCGGCTCGTCCGCGATCAAGAGCTTCGGCTCCGACGCGATCGAGATCGCGCCGACGACCCGCTGCTTCATCCCGCCGCTCATCTGGTGAGGGAACGCGCGCAGCCGGTCCGCCGGCGCCGCGACCTTCACGCTGCGCAGCGCGTCCTCCGCGCGCTTGCGCAGCATCGCGCGGCCTCGGGCGCCGTGCGCGCGCAGCGCTTCCACGAGCTGGTTGCCGACGTTGAACACGGGGTTGAGCGACGTCTGCGGATCCTGCAGGATCATCGAGATCTTCCGGCCGCGGACGTGGCGCATCTCGCGCTCGCTCTTCGTGACGAGGTCCTCGCCCTCGAGCAGAACCTGTCCGCGCACGATCCGGCCTGCCGGCGAGGGCAGGAGACGGAGCAGCGACAGCGCGGTCATCGACTTGCCCGATCCCGACTCGCCGACGAGCCCGAGCGTCTCGCCCGTCTCGATCGAGAAGCTCACGCCGTCGACGGCCTTCACCAGACCCCAGCGGGTCTGCAGGTGCGCGTGCAGGTCGCGGACTTCGAGCAGCATCAGACCTGGCGCAGGCGCGGGTCGAGCCAGTCGCGCAGCCAGTCGCCGAACAGGTTGAAGGCGAGCACGACCAGCATGATCGCGATCCCCGGCAGCGCGGCGAGCCACCACGCGCTGGCGATGTGGCTGCGCCCGTCGGCGACCATCTGGCCCCACGACGGCGTCGGCGGCGGGATGCCGGCGCCGAGGAAGGAGAGCGACGCCTCCACGATGATCACGAAGCCGATGTGGAGGGTCAGCAGCACCATGAACGTGTTCATCACGTTCGGCAGGATGTGGATCGCCATGATCCGCACGTGCGAGCAGCCGTGGACGCGCGCGAGCGAGACGAAGTCGCGCGTCTTCACGCCGAGCACCTCGCCGCGCACCACGCGCGCGAAGCGTGCCCAGATGATCACGGTGATCGCGATCACGATGGTCCTGAGCCCGGCGCCGAGGCTGACCGCGAGCAAGAGCGCGATGAGGATCGTCGGGAAGGTGAGCGTCGCGTCGACGACGCGCATCAGGAACGCGTCGGTCTTTCCGCCCGAGTAGCCCGCGACGATCCCGACGGCGAGTCCGATCAGGCCGCCCGAAAGGAGGGCGAAGGCCGCGACCGTGAGGCTCACGCGCGCGCCGTAGACCAGGCGGCTGAAGAGATCGCGGCCGAGCATGTCGGTGCCGAGCAGGTGCTCGCGGCCGCCGCCCTCCTGCCAGGCGGGCGGCTTCAGCTTGTCGGGGAGCGACTGCTCCGTCGGCGAGTGCGTGGCGATGAGCGGCGCGAAGACCGCGACCACGACGAGCACGGCGATGATGACCAGCGACGTCCACGGCAGGCGGCCGAGGTCGCGTCGCTGTCTCTCTTCGACGACTTCGAGCTCGACGGCGGGCGCGGCGTTGATCGCCATCACGCGTACCGCACGCGCGGATCGAGGTACGCGTAGAGGATGTCGACGCAGAGATTCACGCCGAGCACGATGATCGCCTTCATGAGGATCACCGCCTGGAGCAGCGGGTAGTCGCGGAAGATCACCGCTTCGTACGTCAGGCGCCCCACGCCCGGCCACGCGAACACGGTCTCGGTCACGATGGCGCCCGTCACCAGCAGCGCGAACAGCACGCCGAACAGCGTGACGACGGGGATCAGCGCGTTCCGGAGCGCGTGCTTCCAGATGACCACCATCTGCGAGAGACCCTTGATGCGCGCGAGCTTCACGAACTCGGTGTCGAGCACCTCGAGCACGCTCGAGCGCACGAGGCGCATGAGGCCGGCCACGAGGAACGCGGCGAGCGTGATCGTCGGCAGGACGTAGTGCAACGGCCCGCCCATGCGCGCCGACGGGAGCCAGCCGAGCTGGATCGAGAACACGTAGATCAGCACGACGCCGAGCCAGAAGGACGGGGTCGCGATGCCGAGCACCGCGATCGCGCCCGAGAGGCGATCGACGATGGTGCCGCGATACACCGCGGCGAGGAGTCCGAGCGGGATCGAGACCGCGACCGCGCTGGCGAGCGCGATCCCGACCAGCGTGAGCGTGTTCGGCAGGCGTTCGAAGAAGACTTCGACGGCGGGCTTGCGATAGCGGATCGACGTGCCGAGATCGCCGGTGATCGCGCCCTTCAGGTAGCGCGCGAGCTGCTCGTGCAGCGGGCGATCGAGACCGAGCGCCTTGAGCAGGTGCTCGCGGTCGTCACGCGAGGCGTCTTCCGGCAGCAGCAGATCGGCCGGGTTCCCGGTGACGCGCGCGAGCGCGAAGATCACGAGCGCCAGCACGACGAGCACGATCAGGCTCTGCGCCAGCCGCCGGATTATGAACCGCTGCATGGGACTACCCGGCGATCAGTTCCAGGGTTTCTGTTCGGGCTTCGGCATGCGCTCCGCGACGTCGCCGAACTCGTGCCGGCCGGGAATCGGCTTGAACTGGCCGACGCGCTTGGGATTCACGGCCCAGTACCCCATGCCCTCGATGATCGGGACGACGACCCACGTGTTCACGCCGAGCTCGGTCAGCTTGTTCATGGCGACGGCGCGCTTGGCGTCGTCTCTTTCGCTCACCGCCGACTCGTAGACCTTGTCGATCTCCTGGCACACCTTGTCGCACATGTTCGGCTCGCCGAGCAGGTGCTGGATCCCGCCCGACGTCAGCGTCGTCTGGTAGCGCGGCGACGGCTCCGGCCGGCCCGCCGTGCGATACATCGACGCCGTGCCGGTGAGACCCTTCTGCTCGCCGCGGCCCATCGGATCGAACACGCCCCACTCGACGGTCTTCATCTCGACCTTGACGCCGATCTTTTCCCAGAAGCCCGCGAGCGCTTCGCCGATCTGCACCATGAACGGCGTGCCCGGCAGCGCGGTGTTCCAGAACGTCATCTTGAAGCCGTTCGGGTGCCCGGCCTCGGCGAGCAGCTTCTTCGCCTGCGCGGGGTCGTAGCGCAGCGCCTTCTTCGCCCACGCTTCCCAGCGCGGGATGTCGACGTCGATCGAGTAGCGATACGTGGTGAACGGCAGCGGCCACCGCGCCTGCTTCGCCATCACGTGGTCGATGATCTGCTGCCGGTCGACGGCGAGCGAGAGCGCTTCGCGCACGCGGACGTCGCTGAGCGGCGAGCCCTTCACCTCGGGCTTGTAGAGGCCCCAGAACTGATACACCGCCTGCATCGTGCCCGGCACGCTGACGATCTTCATGCCGCCGGCCTGCGCTTCCTTGATCGCCTCGGGCCCGATGCTGACGATCGAGGCCTCGCCCGTGCGGACCATCGCGATGCGCGTGCTCTGCTCGGGCACGAGCAGCAGCGTCATCTTCTTGAACTGCGGCGTGCCGCGCCAGTGCGGGCCGGCGGACTCGTACTCGATGCGATCGCCGGGGACGAGGCGCACGAACTTCCACGGGCCGCTGCCGATCGGCTTCTCGCGGAAGCCCTTCGTCCCGACCGTCTCGATGTACTTCTTCGGCATCACGCTGCCTTCCATGAAGACGGCGCGCGAGAGGCTGGCCGCGAAGTGCGGGATCACGCCCTTCGTCTGGACGCGCACCGTGTGCTCGTCCTTGACCTCGATGCTCTCCACCGCGCGCCGGAGCGCGGCGGCTCCCGACGAGATCGACTCGGGCGACATGATCCGCTCGAGGCTGAACTTCACGTCGTGCGCGGTCACCGGGTCGCCGTTGTGGAACTTGAGCCCCTTCCGGAGATAGAAGGTCCAGCTCCGGCCGTCGGCGGCGCGCTCCCATCGCTCGGCGACGCCGGGCCCGATGCCGCCCTTCTCGAAATCGAAGCCGACGAGCGAGTCCCAGACCGGGGCGTGGTAGTGCGCGTGCGGCGCGCGGGTGTCGGCGATCGGATCCATGACCATCGCGCCCAGCGTGTCGAGCGCGATGACCAGCGTGTCCTTGTCCTGCGCGACGGCGCGCGGCGCGCCGGCGCCGAGCGTGATGATGGCAACGGCGAGAACGAGCGTGAGCCACGGGCGCGTCATGTGGTGGCGTTCCCCCTTGTGTCGTGGGTGCGGGGATTCTGGCATCACTTCCGAAGGTGTCAAGCGGTGGCCGGGCGTCGGGCGTCGCGTGCGTACAGCCAGATCGTGACGAGCACGACGGCGGCGGCGCTGAGCATCAGCGACCAGTGGATGCCGATGAGAGCGCCGAGCACCCCGACCGTCACGCCGCTGCCCGCGCGGAGCCCGAGCATCGCCGTGTTGAAGAGGCCGACCATCCGGCCGCGCACGTCCGACGGCGAGCACATCTGCACCAGCGTCTGCGCCATCGACGTGAACGCGATGTTGGAGGCGCCGCCGAGGACGAGCAGCGTGACCGCGAGCGCGTAGCTTCGCGCGATGGGAAAGAGGACGAGCGTCACGGCCCACACGCCGGCGCACACGATCGCCGAGCGCGCGGAGGGGCGCAGCACGTCGAGGCTCTCGAGCAGAATCGCGCCGAGCACCGCGCCGGCCGCGTTGCCCGCGAGCAGGATGCTGTACCAGATCTTCGCGTCGCCCGCGCCGAGGTCGTGCGCGTACTCCGGCATCTGCGCCTGGAACGCGTTGCCGACGAAGAACGACGTCGCCGCGCCGAGCACGATCATCGTCACGAGCCGCTGGTCGCGCTGAGCGACGCCCAGCACCGCGAGCGTCTCGCCGAGCCCGAATCGCAGCTCGGCGCGGGGACGGTCGGCGTGCCCGCGATGGCCGGTGTGCGGTGTCCGCGCGAGGAAGACGGTGAAGGGCAGATAGAGCGACACGTTCGCGAGCAGGCCGCCCGCGGGGCCGAGCGCCAGCATCATGCCGCCGCCGATCGCCGGGCCCAGCAGGATCGCGAGATACCGTCCGGTCGCGTTGAGCCGGATGCCGCTCGTGAGCTGCGACGGTCCGACGATGTCGTGGACGATGAGCTGCGACGCGGGCGCGATGATCACGCCGGCGAAGCCGTGGATGATCAGGATCGCGGCGGCGTGCCACATCTGCAGCGTGTCCGTCAGAAAAAGGAGACCCCACGCGGCCGACGCGATCATGAACAGCACCTGGCCGGCCTGGATGAGCTTGCGGCAGTCGTAGCGATCGGCGAGCGCGCCGGCGAGCACCGAGAAGAGCAGGAACGGCACCCAGTGGCTGATGACGGCGAAGCCGGCCAGCGCCGGCGAGTGGAACTTGAGGAAGATGACCCAGTAGCTGATGACGTGCTCGATGTTGTCGGCGGTCATCGCGAGGAGACCGAGCAGGAAGTACCGGCGGAAGTCGGGCACGTGGAGCGCCGCGAAGCGCGGGGTCGCGGCGGGTGACGACACGGTCACGTGCCGAATCGTAGCAGGCTATGATGGGCGCCATGAACGCTTCCGAACAGCGTCCGCTCGAGCGCGCGATCGAGCACCTGGCCGCCGGCGAGTGGCAGCAGGCGCACGAGATCGTCCAGCAGGAGAAGTCGGAGCTCGGCTCGTGGCTGCACGGGATCGTCCACATCCTGGAGGGCGATCAGAGCAACGCGCGCGGCTGGTACAAGCGCGCGAACCGCGAGTTCCCGGGCATGGACGCCGCGAAGGACGAGATCGCCGCCGCCCGCCCCGTGGTCAGCGCCGCCGCGCGCGGCTAGGGCACTCCGCGCGGCCAGCGCCGGTCAGCGCGGCTTGCCGGCGAGCAGATCGACGACGGCGACCGCGGTCGTGAGGTCCTCGCCCGAGACGCGCTCGTACTCGCGGTAGGCGTCGATGCGCCGGCCGTCGTTGTAGAGGCGCAGGACCCGCTCCCGCAGATCCGGCGCGATCTTCGCGGCGAGCTCGCGGACGCGCGCCTCCTGTTTCACCCGCTCCTGCATCGCCGCGCGCGCCTCGACGAGTGTCTCCGGCTTCGGACAGGGGACGACCTCGCGCCATCGCCCGCTTTCCTGCACGAGCTGCACGAGCATCGTCGTCGACCGGTTGGGGCCGGGACTGAACGTGAGCTGGAGCGCGTGCGTCGGGCGCACGGGATAGTCGAACTTCTCCGCGAGCATCAGGGGCTCGTCGGCGGCGATCGGCGCGACCGACCACTGAGGATTCGGCGGCACGGTTTCACGCGCCTGGCGCATGACGATGTGCTCGTAGAACGGCGCCGCCTCGCCGCTCATGCAGCGCGCGGATCCGGAATGCAACAGCCCCTGGCGCCGCGCGACGCTCTTGCTGTTGATGGCCGCGACGAGCTCCCCGACGAATCCGCTCACGTCCGGCGCCGTCTGCGCGCTCGCGGACGCGGCGAGGGCGGCGATCGCCACGGCCGCGACGATGGCTCTCACGAGACGACGCCGGCGCCCGTCAGGCCCTCGATGAAGTGGTCGAGAACGAACGCGTAGAGGATCGCGATCGGGACGCCGATCGTGAGCGCCCCCGCCATCAGCGAGCCCCAGTAGAAGATGTCGCCGCGGATCAGCGACGTCGCGAGGCCCACGGTGACGACGGTCTCCGAACGCGGCGCGACGTACACGACCGCGTACAGCGCGTCCTGCATCGAGAGCGAGAACGCGAAGATCCCCGTGATGATCATGCCGGGCTTGCTCACCGGCACGATCACGTGCCAGATCCCGCGGAGCCGTCCGCAGCCGTCGACCCACGCCGCTTCCTCGATCTCGATCGGCACCGTCTTGAAGTAGCCCATCATCTTCCACGTGCAGAACGGGATCGTGAACGTCGGGTACACGACCACGAGCGCCCACCACGAGTCGAAGAGCCCGAGACCGCCCACCACGCGCGCGAGCGGGATGAAGAGGATGATCGACGGCACGAGATAGGTGACGAAGATCGCGATGCCGATCTTGTCCGAGCCGGGCAGCCGGAGCCGGGCGAGCGCGTAGCCCGCGGGAATCGCCGTCACCATGGTGATCGTCACCACGCACACGGCGAGCATCACGGTGTTGAGGAGCTGCGGGACGAAGTACGTCTTCATGAGCAGCCGCTCGAAGTGCTCGAGGGTCGGCGGCAGGTGGAGCCAGAACGGGATCTGGCTCATGTCGTAGATCTCTGTGTCCTGCTTGAAGGCTGTGATCGCCATCCAGTAGACGGGGAACAGCGCGATCACGAGGTACGGTGCGAGGCCCGCGTAGATCAGCCCGTGCCGCACGACCCGCCGGACCGCCCGCGTATTCATCGCGGCGCTACTCTACCCTGTGAGCGTATAGTCGCGGCGCTGGAGGTGGACCATGGCGAAGCAGGGAGCCATCCTGGTGGGGACGATCGGCCAGGGCGTCATGCGGACACTCGACGGCGAGACCTGGACAAGGGCCAGCGTCCTCCTCGCGCACCCCCATGCGCGGGTGCCGCAGTCATGAGGGCCGGGCTGCGCGCGTGGGACGCCGACACGCACGTCAATCCGGCCGCGGAAGTTCTCGAGCGCTACGTCGACCCGAGTTTCCGTGTCCGGCTCCCCGAGCTCGAGGCCCACCGGACGCCGACCGGGAAGATGATCGGCGGGACGCCCGACACGCACCAGATCCGCGTGGGCACGAAGTTCTACCGCCGCCTGCTCGGCACGGCGGGCGCGGACGCGACGTTCACCGGCCGCGGGACGCACTGGATGGGAAGCAAGCAGCCGCGCACGGGCGTCCAGGACGATCAGGCCGCGAACCGCGTCGCCGACATGGACGACGAGGGCACGGACGCCCACTTCATGGTGCCGACCCTCTGGGTCAGCGTGGTCGGTCTGCCGGACGTCACGCTCGAGACCGGCATGATCCGCGCCTACCACCGCCACGCGGCGGACTTCTGCGGACAATTCCCGTCACGGCTCAAGACGGGCATCGTCGCGTCGGCGCGCAACGTCGACGAAGCGGTGCGCGAGATCAGGCAGTGGGGCGACTCGAGCTGGGCGGCGGCGGTGTTGCCCGTGCTCGGGAAAGGGATGCCCATCGATCATCCCGACCTCGAGCCGATCTGGAAGGCGGCACAGGACCACGACCTGCCGATCGTCCATCACAGCAACACGTGGAACCCGCCGTACTTCCCCGGCTACGAGGATCTCTGGGACAACATCTTCCTCGGGCGGCTCGCGTCGCATCCGTGGGGCGGCATGCGCTTCATGGCGGCGTTCATCGGCGCCGGCATCCTCGATCGCTACCCGACGCTGCGCATGGGGATCCTCGAGTGCGGGTTCGGCTGGCTGCCGTTCTGGGCGAAGCGGATGGACGAGCAGGCGCAGTACGTCGGCGGCACCGCGCCGCTCAAGCACGCGCCGAGCGAATACATCACGTCGGGCCGGTTCTTCTGCTCGATCGAGCGCCACGAGGGCGAGGACCTCTTCAACTACGTCACCGGCGTGTTCGGTGACGGCGTCCTCATGTACGCGTCGGACTACCCGCACTCGGAGTGCCAGTTCCCGGACTCGATCGACAACATCCTGAAGTGGAGAAGTCTGAAACCCGAGACACAACGCAAGCTGTTCTGGGACAACGCCGCGCGGTTCTACAAACACTGAGCGCGAGGGAGAACCATGCCGCAGATCACGGGACTCGGTCACGTCGGCCTCTACTGCGAGGACCTCGGGAAGATGCGCGACTTCTACTCGCGCGTGCTCGGCCTGACGATCAGCGACGAAGACCTCGATCGCGGGATCTGCTTTCTCAGCGCGGCGCCCGAGGCCGAGCACCACGAGCTGGCGCTCGCCCGCGCGAAAGAGCCCGGCCAGAAGACGCACAACGTGCAGCAGGTGTCGTTCAAGGTGAAGAGCCTCGACGACGTGCGCGCGTTCCATCACCGGCTCCAGGACGCGGGCATGAAGATCGAGCGTACGGTCACGCACGGGATCGCCTGCAGCGTGTATTTCTTCGATCCCGAGGGCAACCGCGTCGAGCTCTACTACACGACCCCCTACAAGATCCGGCAGCCGCTCGGCGAGCCCATCGACCTCGACCGGCCCGACGAGGAGCTGCTCGCCTTCGCGAAGTCGTTCGAGATGAACGGGCCGCCGCGCGGCGCGCAGTCATGAGAGCGGGGCTCCGCGCGTGGGACGCTGATACGCACGTCAACCCGGCGGCGGAGGTGCTGGACCGCTACGTCGACCCGGGCTTTCGTCCGAAGCTCGCCGAGCTGACGCCGTACCGGATCGTGAGCAACCAGATCGGCGGGACGCCCGGCACGCATCAGTATCGCGTCGACACAAAGCTCTACCGGCGCATCCTCGGCGAGGCCGGCCCGCACGAGACGTTCACGGGGCGCGGCACCAAGTGGATGGGATCGAAGCAGCCGCGCGTCGGCGTGCAGGACGATCAGGCCGCGAATCGGGTTGCCGACATGGACGACGAGGGTGTCGACGCGCACCTGATGGTGCCGACGGGGTGGGGCAGCGTCGTCGGGCTGCCGGACATGGAGCTCGAGATCAACCTGATCCGCGCGTGGCATCGCCACGCGGCGGACTTCTGCGGCCAGTTCCCCGAGCGGCTCAAGACCATGATCGTCGCCTCCACGCGCAATCCCGACGAGGCCGTGCGCGAGATCAAGCAGTGGGGCACGTCGAAGTGGGCCGTCGCGGTGATTCCGCTGCAAGCGAAGGACGTGCCGATCGATCATCCGTCGCTGAACCCGATCTGGCAGGCCGCGCAGGACCACGACCTCTCGGTGGTGCACCACAGCCTCACGTGGAACCCGCCGTACTTCCCCGGCTACCAGGATCTCTGGGACAACATCTTCCTCGGGCGGCTCGCCTCGCACCCGTGGGGCGGCATGCGGTTCATGGCCGCGTTCATCGGCGCCGGCATCCTCGATCGGTATCCGAGCCTGCGCATGGGCATCCTCGAGTGCGGCTCGGGCTGGCTGCCGTTCTGGGCGAAGCGGATGGACGAGCAGGCGATCTACGTCGGCGGCACCGCGCCGCTCAAGCACGCGCCCAGCGAGTACATGACGAGCGGGCGGTTCTTCTGCAGCATCGAGCGGCACGAAGGCGAGGACATGTTCAACTACGTCCGGAGCGTCTTCGGCGACGACGTGCTGATGTGGGGCTCCGACTATCCGCACTCGGAGTGTCAGTTCCCCGACTCCGTCGACAACATCCTGAAGTGGAAGAGTCTGAAGGCGGAGACACAGCGCAAGCTGCTCTGGGACAACGCGGCCCGGTTCTACAAGAGGACCTGAGCATGGGCGAGATTCTCGGGATCGGGACGACGCACTACCCGCCCGGACTGGTTCCGGGCGAGTACAAGCCCTGGCCGCTCGCCCGGATGCTGGAGACCGACCCGCGCATCCCCGCGCATCTGAAGGACCCGGCGCGCTGGCCCGAGCCGATGCGCGCGGAGTGGGGCCACGACGAGGGCGTCACCGCGTTCGCGGCGCATCGCGATCGCGTGTTCCGCGCGTTCCGCACGCTCCTGGAAGAGATCGACGCGTTCCGTCCGGACTTCATCCTGATGTGGGGCGACGACCAGTACGAGAACTTCCAGGAAGACGTGATCCCGCCGTTCTGCGTGCTGGCGTACGAGACGCTCGAGTTCCAGCCGTTCAAACGCATCCGTGGCCGTCCGAACATCTGGGCCGAGCCGAACGACAAGACGTTCAGCTGGCCGGGCCAGCCAGTCGCCGGCCGGTATCTCGCGAGCAAGCTGATCGAAGCCGGCGTCGACATGGCGTACGCCTATCGGCCGCTGCACGGCGACGGCGTCGCGCACGCGTTCGCCAACACGCTCTTGTATCTCGACATGGACCGCACCGGATTCCCGTATCCGATCGTGCCGGTGACGGTGAACTGCTACGGCCGCGACGTGATCCGCAACCAGGGCGGCGGCAGCCGGTATTCGCTCGAGGAGGATCCGCCGTCGCCGTCGCCACGTCGCTGCTTCGAGGTCGGGCAGGCGACCGCGCGCATCCTCCGGGAGAGTCCCTGGCGCGTGGTGCTGATGGCCTCGTCGAGTTGGTCGCACGCGTTCCTGACCGAGAAGAACCACTTCCTCTATCCCGACCTCGTGGCCGACCGCGTCCTGCTCGAGCAGCTGCGCGCAGGAGACTACGAGAGCTGGCGGAACCTTCCGCTCGCGCAGCTCGAGGCCTCGGGGCAGCACGAAGTCCTGAACTGGGTCTGCCTCGCCGGCGCGGCGGCCGAGCTCGGCGCCAAGATGGAGCTCGTGGACTGGGTCGAGACGTGGATGTTCAACGCGCCGAAGTGCCAGGCGATCTTTCGCTGAAGGGGAGGAGACCGATGGGGGAAATCCTCGGCCTCGGCATCACGCACTATCCCGGCCTGTCCTACAAAGGCAACATGACCCGGCGGATCAAGACGCTGCTCGCGGATCCACTGCTGCCCGAACGTCTCCGCTCGACGGAGAACTGGCATCCGACGATGCGCGCGCAGTGGAGCACGGACGAAGGCGCCGCGCACTCCGACAAGCATCGTGCCGATCTGATCCACTACTTCCGGAAGGCGCGCGCGGAGCTCGACGCGTTCGAGCCGGACTTCGTGCTCCTGTGGGGCGACGATCAGTACGAGAACTTCCGCGAGGACGGGATCCCGCCGCTCTCGCTGCAGGCGTATGACTCCGTCGACGTCCAGCCGTGGGCGGGGCATCAGCGCGGCGAGAACGTGTGGGACGAGCCGGCGGACAAGACGTTCACGGTCACGGGGCATCGCAAGGGCGCCAAGCACCTCGCGTCCGCGCTGCTGCGCGACGGCATCGACGTCGCGTACGCGTACAGGCCGCGCCACCATCCGCTCGGCCACGCGTTCATGAACTCGCTGCTGTATCTGGACTTCGACCGCAAGGGCTTTACGTATCCCGTCGTGCCGTTCGCGATCAACGCCTACGGGCGCTGGGTCATCTCGGCGCACGGGGCGCCGATGACGCCGTCGCAGGCGGCGAAGCTCACGGAGGACGTGCTCGACCCGCCCGCGCCGCAGCCGTGGCGGTGCTTCCAGGTCGGCGCGGCCGTCGCCCGTGCGATCACGGCGAGCCCGTATCGTGTCGCCGTGATCGCGTCCTCGAGCTGGAGCCACGCGTTCCTCGTCGAGAAGAACGCGCGGATGTTCCCGGACACGGAGTCGGACCGGCGCTACTACGAGGCGCTGCGCACGGCCGACTGGGCGCCGTGGAAGAGCACGACGATCGACGAAGCCGAGGATCGCGGCCACCACGAGCTGCTGAACTGGTTCTGTCTCGCAGGCGCGATGGCGGAGCTCGGCCGCACGCCCGACGAGTGTGTCTTTCTGGAGTCATGGATCTCGAACTCGAACAAGGTGTTCGCCGTCTTCAGGCCGTGACGCACGTACCCAAGGAGGAGGAGCGCATGATCTACGAGGTTCGCACCTACACCCTACGTCCCGGCTCCGTCGCGGAGTTCGAGGAGCGCTTCGCCAAGCGCAAGCCGCTCCGCGAGAAGCACTCGACGCTCGGCGCCATGTGGCACACCGACTTCGGCCCGCTCAACCAGGTCGTCCACGTGTGGCCGTACGAGAATCTGGAGCATCGGATGGCGGTGCGAGCGGCGATGGCGAACGACGCCGCGCTCAGCGCGCTGCCGGGCGGGCGCGACCTGATCGTCGAGCAGCAGGCGGACATCGCGATTCCCGCGCCGTTCGTCCCGACGCTCGGCAGCCGCACCTTCGGCAGCGGGAACTTCTACGAGATGCGGATCTACACGTACGCGCCGGGTGACGTCGCGAAGGTGCTGGAGGCGTGGGCCAAGGCGGTGCCGATCCGCGAGAAGCTCTCGCCGCTGGCCGCGTGCTGGTCGACCGAGCTCGGCGGCCTCAACAAGTTCGTGCACGTGTGGGTCTACAAGGACTCGACCGAGCGCACGCGCATCCGCGAGGAGTCGCGCAAGGGCGGGCAGTGGCCGCCGCAGTCGGGCGTGCGCCCGATCAAGCAGGAAAACAAGCTGCTGATCCCCGCCGCGTTCTCTCCGCTCCAGTAACCCGCACTCAGCACGCCGCCCGGGTCGTGTCCCCGGGCGGCGTGGACCAACCGGCGCGCGTCCTCGGCAGAATGCCCGGTCGGTGATCCCCAGCGGTTCGCCGACATGAGGTGACCGCTCGCGAGAACCGCCGTAGCTAGACGCGCTCGATGATCTCGATCTGGGCGCCGTCGGGGGCTTCCACGAAGCCCACGCGGCGCCCGTTGTTCGCCGGGAGCTCCTCGAGCACGCGCGCGCCGTTCGACCGGAACTTCGCCATCGTCCCCGCGTAGTCGTCCGTGTCGACCGCGATGTGCTCGATGCCGTAGTGCTGCTCGCGCTTCTGGCTCGCGATGATCGGCGTGATGTTGAGCTGGAGCCCGCCGACCTTGACCTGGTAGCCCTGTGGGCCGCGGTCGGCGATCAGCGTCGCCCCGAGGTTGTTCACGTAGAACTCGAGCGTCTGCTTCGGGTCGCGGCTCTTCACGTGCACGTGGTGGATGCCGATCGCCATGGGAACCCTCCTCCGTCTGTCCGGCTTTATACTCCAGACTCCGACGCAGGGCCTGGAGGAGTGACGCATGGCATCAGACGGCGAGAGTCTCCGGCTTCCTCTCGACTGCCCCATGGTCGTCGACGGCGAAGAAGGCAAGGCGGCGAGCGGCCGCAAGTTCGCCCGCGAGAACCCGGCCAACGTGCGCGAGATCGCGACGCTCGCCGAGGAAGGCACGCAGGAGGACGCGCGTGCCGCCATCGACGCCGCGCGGCGGGCGTTCGACACCAACGTCGGCAACTGGATCTACAACTACAAGCTGCGCGAGGGGGTGCTGAACCGCACCGCGCGGCTGATGCGCGAGAACGCCGACCGGCTCGCGAAGGTCGTGAGCCTCGAAGTCGGCATGCCGATGCGCCAGGCGGTACCGCACATCGGCGCGGCGGCGGACATCTTCGAGTTCTACGCCGGGCTCGCCGGCAAGCTCTACGGCGAGAGCTTCACGCTGCCGAGCGGCTCGATGATCAACCTCGTGAAGGAGCCGATCGGCGTGGTCGGCATGATCACGCCCTGGAACTTCCCGCTCACGCAGACCGCGCGCAAGGTCGCTCCCGCGCTCGCCGCGGGCTGCACGCTCGTGATGAAGCCGGCGAGCTACACGCCGGCCGCGACCTTCGAGCTCGTCAAGCTGATCCAGCAGACCGGGATTCCGAAGGGCGTCATCAATCTGGTGCCGGGACCGGGCAACGTCGTCGGCGCCGAGATCATCGCGAGCAAGAAGGTCGACAAGATCTCGTTCACCGGTGAGACGGGGACCGGCAAGCGCATCGGCGCGCAGGCCGGGATGGAAGTGAAGCGCGTGAGCCTCGAGCTCGGCGGCAAGGCGCCGTACGTGATTTTCGACGACGCGGACGTCGAGGCGGCGTCGCGCGCGGCGATCTTCGGCATGTTCCGCAACGCCGGCCAGGCGTGCGGCGCGACCACGCGGCTGCTCGTGCAGGAAGGGATCCACAAGCGCTTCATGGACCGCGTGGTCGAGCTGACGCGGAAGATCGAGGTCGGTCACCCGTCGAAGCAGTCCACCGACATGGGGCCGCTCATCTCCGCGAACCAGGAGAAGGTCGTCCAGGAGTTCATCCAGTACGGCGTCGACAAGGGCTTTCGCCTCCTCACCGGCGGTCACAAGCTCAAGGGCGACGGCTTCGACCAGGGCTATTACGTGGAGCCGACGATCTTCGACGGTGTCGACAACGAGTCACGCCTCGGCCAGGAGGAGATCTTCGGTCCGGTGGTGGCGGTGACGACGTTCCGTGAGGAGGCGGAAGCCGTCGAGCTCGCGAACGCCGTGGATTTCGGGCTCGTCGCCGGCGTGTGGAGCGCCGACTATCCGCGCGCGCTCCGCGTCGCGCGCAAGATCCGCGCGGGCACGGTGTGGATCTGGGACAACTACGCGCAGCCCGTGGAAGGCATCTGGGGCGGCTACAAGCAGAGCGGCATGGGGCGCGAGCTCGGCTATCACGGGCTGAACGACTTCATCGAGATCAAGCAGATCTTCACGGACGGCACGGGGCTCACGATGAAGCCGCCGTACGGCCAGGTCATCAAGGACTGAGCGATGTCCGTCGAGATGCTGCGCGCGATGGTGCTGATCCGCGAGTTCGACCTGCTCGCGATCGAGCTCAGGAAGCAGAAGCGGGTTCACGGCGTCGTGCACCCGTACGTCGGCGAGGAAGCGGTGGCCGTCGGCGTGTGCTCCACGCTGCGCCGCACCGACCGCATCACCAGCACGCATCGCGGCCACGGGCACTGCATCGCGAAGGGCGCCGACATCAACCGGATGATGGCGGAGCTGTTCGGCCGGGTCGACGGCTACTGCAAGGGCAAGGGCGGGTCGATGCACATCGCCGACTTCGCGATCGGGATGCTCGGCGCCAACGGCATCGTCGCGGGCGGGCTGCCGATCGCGTGCGGTGCCGCGCTCGCCGCGCAGCTCGACGGGCAGGGAGCCGTGACGGCGTGCTTCTTCGGTGACGGCGCGACGGGCGAGGGCGAGTTCCACGAGAGCCTCAACATCTCCGCGCTGTGGAAGCTGCCGGTGATCTTCGTGTGCGAGAACAACCAGTACGGCGCCGAGAACGCGGTCGAGTCGGTGCGAACGGTCGCCGCCATCGAGAGCCACGCGGCGGCGTACGGCATGCCCGGCGTCGCCGTCGACGGCAACGACGTGCTCGCGGTCCGCGACGCCGCGCAGGCCGCGGTGGAGCGCGCGCGCCGTGGCGAGGGTCCGACGCTGCTCCACTGCCGCACGTTCCGCTGGCTCTTCCACGCCATGCGCGACGCGCCGCCGCCGGAGACGCGGCCGACCGACGTGATCGCCGCGTGGCAGGCGCGGGACCGCGACGCCATCGCGCGGCTCGAGGACCATCTGATCGGGCAGGGCGTGCTCACGCCAGGCGCGCTCGCGTCGATGCGCGACGAGGTGCGGCGCGACCTCGAGGCCGCGGTCGCGTTCGCGGAGGCGAGCCCGTATCCGGACCCGAACGATCTGCTCGTCGACATGTTTGCGGAGTAGGGCATGCGAGAGATCACGTTCATGCAGGCGCTCGACGAGGCGATGCTCGAGGAGATGGCGCGCGACGAGCGCGTGATCACGTTCGCCACGCGGCGCGCGTCCGCGCTCGAGCAGAAGTTCGGCGACAGGCGCGTGCGGTTCACGCCGATCTCCGAGTCGGCGTTCACCGGCATCGGGCTCGGCGCGGCCGGGAGCGGCTACCGGCCCGTCGTGCACTGGGGCATGGTGACGTTCTCGTTCGTCGCGATGGACCAGATCGTCAATCAGGCGTCGAAGATCCGATACATGTTCGGCGGCCAGGCGGACTTTCCGGTGACGTACCGCTGCACGACGGGCGGCGGGGCGCAGATCGCCGCGCAGCACTCGCAGAGCCCGTACTCGATGTTCATGCACCTCGCCGGCCTCAAGATCGTGCTGCCGTCGACGCCGGCGGACGCCAAGGGACTGCTGAAGGCGTCGATCCGCGACAACAACCCGGTCGTCGTCTTCGAGTGCAGCCGGCTGATGGGGATGACGGGACCGGTGCCGGACCGCGACGAGATCGTCCCGCTCGGCGTCGCCGACGTGAAGCGCGCCGGCACCGACGTGACGGTGGTCGGCCTCGCGTATTACGTCGGCGAGGCGCTGGCGGTGGCGAAGGCGCTCGAGCCGGAAGGGATCTCGGTCGAGGTCATCGACCCGCGCACCCTGGTGCCGCTCGACGTGGAGACGATCCGCGCGTCGGTGCGGAAGACCGGCCGCCTGGTCGTCGTCGACGAGGCGCCCGCGACGTGCTCGGCCGCGTCCGAGATCATCGCGCTCGTCACGGAGGATCCGGCGACGTTCCGCGCGCTCAAGGCCCCGGCGCAGCGGGTGTGCGCGGCGCCCGTGCCCGTGCCGTTCAGCCCGCCGCTGGAGAAGGCCGCGTTGCCGGACCAGGCGCGGATCGTGGCGGCCATCCGCCGCGTGCTCCGCGCCGATGCCCGATGAGGGACCGTACCTCTATCGCTGCCGCCGTCAGGTAGCCGGTCACCGGAACGAGACGACGCGCGACCGGATCGACGGAGAGCGAGAACTCCTCGAGCGTGACGGCTCCGAGCAACGCCGGTCCGCCCCGCGGACCGATGAGACAGATCGTCGGAAGCTCGTGGTCGTCGAGCGTCACGAGGACGATCGTGATCGGCCAGGTCTCTTCGCGCCCGTCGGCGAAGCGGATGCGGCGCGTCGACAACGCCTGGCAGCCGAGGCGCTCGACGATCTGCTCGGGAAGCGTCGTCCAGGTGGCGCCTGTGTCGACGAGGACGGGGACGACCTGATCGTGCGAGCGGTCATTCGGATTTCTGAAGCGCGGCTCGACGATGAATGTCCCCATGCGCCGATCGTCCCATCCGGCACGCGAGCCCGTCAATGTGACGGATGGTAGACGTCGTCAGAGGGCGACATCGCCCCAGACGACGTAGCGCCGGTGCGTGCGGACCTCGCGGCCTTCCTCCATCATCCGCTTCTCCTGCGCGGCGACGAGGTCGAGCAGCGGATCGCTGGCAACGTTCGTCACGCCATGCGTGCGGAGCACCGCTTCGATCTGTTCGCGTGAGCGGCCGCCCAGGAACGGCAGCTGGTCGCCGATCGTCGCGTACTCCGCGCTCGCCCGCGCGCTGCCCTGCGGCGGGTTCGTGAGCGCCGTCGCGTCGAACTGGCCGTCGACGACGACGAGCCGGCCACCCGGGCGGAGCACGCGGATCCACTCGTCGATCGCCGCCTCCGGATGCGCGAGCGTCCACAGAAGGTGACGGCTGATCACGAGATCGAAGCTGCGCGCCGGGAAGCGCAGCTGCTCCGCGTCGCCTTTCTCGAAGCGGACCTCGCGCGCCGGCGGCTCCGCCCGCCGCCGGGCGTCGGCCTTGTGCCGGGCTTCCGCCAGCATCGCGGGCGCGAAGTCGACACCGGTCACGCGGTGGCCGCGCGCCGCGAGCTCGAAGGTGAGGAATCCGGTGCCGCACCCGACGTCGAGCGCGTCGAGTGCGGCCTGCTTCGGGACGATCAGGTCGAGGATGCGATCCCACGCGGCCCGCTCGCCGGGCGTCCGGATGCTGTGGCCGAAATCCTCGTCGAATCCGGCCGCCCGGCGATTCCAGTGCGCCGCGACCTGGTCCTTGACCTCGTCGGTCACGCGATCATCGTCCGCTACGACAGCCCGTAGAACTTCATCGCGCCGCCCGCGAGGACGCCGTGCTTCGTCGCCGCGGTGAGCGCGGTGCGCCGGGCGATCAGATCGGGCGCGCCGGGGAAGAAGCCGTCGGCGTGCGGATAATCCGTCGCCCAGAGGATCTTCTCCGGGCCGATGTAGTCGGCGAGCACGTCGAGCGAGCCTTCGACCGGCTCGAACGAGATCCAGCAGTTGCGGCGGAAGAGCTCGCTTGGCATGGTCGTGAGCCCGGAGTCGTTGAATCCCTGGTCGGTGAAGTGGCGATCCATGCGATCGAGCCACGGCGCGATCCAGCCGCCGCCGGATTCCAGGAAGCCGATGCGGATTTTCGGGAACCGCTCGCACGTGCCGCCCCAGATGACGGCGAGCGCGACCAGCATCATCTCCATCGTGTGCGAGATGATGTGCCGCGCGCCGCGGCCCTCGAAGCGATCGACGCCGACCGTCGGCATGCCGCCGGTCGTGCCTTCGTGGAAGCCGATCGAGAAGTCGAGGTCCTGCGCCGCCGCCCAGAACGGATCGTAGTCGGGATGGTTCGCCATCCGGTCGTTGTAGGGATTCGGCCGGAGGAACCCGCCCTTGAAGCCGAGCTGCTTGCGCGCGAACGTCATCTCGTCGATCGCGTGCTCGATCGACTGCATCGGCAGCATCGCGATGCCGAAGAGGCGATCGGGATACGGCGTGCAGTAGTCGGCGAGCCAGCGGTTGTACGCGCGGCACATCGCGGCCGCGAGGCCGGGATCTTTCACCGCGCCCGCGAAGAGCCCGATGCTCGGATAGAGGAACGCGGCGTCGATGCCGTCGAGGTCGAGATCCTTGATGCGCGCGTGCGGATCGAAGCCGCCGGGCTTGCCGTCCGCGTACATCATCTTGTCGGTGTCGACGGAGCCGTCACGCGCGCCGACGCCGCCGAGCCGCCCGAGGCCCTTGGGATTGCCGAGGATCTGCCCCTCGATGAGCAACCGTTCCTTGCCGTTGTCTCCGATGACCATGCGCGGCGCACGGTCGCGCCAGGCGGGATCCATGTAGCGGTCCCAGATGTCCACGGGCTCGAGGATGTGGCCGTCGGCGTCGATGACCTTGTACGTGCGTCCCATCTCTGACCTCCTCTGCGGCTGGAGCGGTGCGCTGCGGTGGATCACATGGCCGGAATCTTACGCCCGCGCGCGGATGGCGCGCCACACGCGCTCGGGCGTCGCCGGCATCTCGAGGTGCTCGACGCCCAGCTCCGCGAGCGCGTCGCAGATCGCGTTGACGACCGCGCCGAGCGCCGGCGTCGTCCCGCCTTCACCGCCGCCGCGGATGCCGAGAGGATGCGACGTCGAGGGCACCTCGCTGATCTCGGTGGTGAACGAGGGGAGCATGTCGGCGCGCGGCATCGCGTAGTCCATCATCGTGCCCGCGAGCAGCTGGCCGGTCTCCGGGTCGTACGCGCACGACTCCCACAGCGCTTGCCCGACACCCTGCGCGATGCCGCCGTGCGTCTGGCCGTGCAGGATCATCGGATTCACCGCGCGTCCACAATCGTCGACAGTCGTGTAGCGCACGACCTCCACCACGCCGGTCTCGGGATCGACTTCGACCTCGCACACCGCGCACCCGTAGGGAAACGACGGCTGCGGCAGCGTCTCGTCGCAGAGCCCGTCGAGCGGACCGCGACAATCCTCCGGCGCGTCCGCACGCTGCGCGCCGGCGGCGACCTCGAAGAGGTGGACCGAGCGGTCGGTGCCCTTCACGCGGAAGCGCGGCGCCGCGAACTCGATGTCGGCGCTCGCGGCTTCGAGCAGCCACGCGGCGATGCGCCTGCCCTTCTCGACGATCTGATCGGACGCCTTCGCCATCACGATCGCCGCCATCCGGAGCGCGCGCGCCGAGTGCGCGCCGCCGCCGACGACGGTGACGTCGGTGTCGCCCGTGATGAGGGTGATCTCGCGATGCTCGACCCCGAGCCACTCGACGAGGAGCTGCGCGAAGCTCGTCTCGTGACCCTGGCCCGACGAGAGCGTGCCGAGCACGAGATCGACGCGCCTCTCGGGCCGGATCGTGACGTGAGCGCGCTCGCGCGGGAAGCCCGTGTTGATCTCGATGTAGTTCGCCACGCCGATCCCGCGATACCGCCCGCGCCCGCGCGCCTCCGCGCGGCGGCTTTCGAAGCCCTTCCAGTCCGCGAGCTCGATCGCGCGGTCGAACGCCGCGCGATAGTCGCCGCTGTCGTACACGATGCCGACCGGATTGCGATACGGCATCGCGGTCGACGGCACGAGATTCTTTCTACGGAGCTCGAGACGATCGAACCCATGGCGGCGCGCGGCGAGATCGATCAGCCGCTCGATGACGAACATGACCTCCGGGCGTCCGGAGCTGCGATAGGGCGTGGTCGGCGACGTGTTCGTCACCGCGGAGCGTCCGTGCAGCGACGCGGCCGGCACGTCGTAGACGGTCGTCGGAATCGCCATGCCCTTGTTGAGCGGACCGAAGTGGACGACGTGCGCGCCGAGGTTGCTCGTGTTGCTGCTGCGGAAGCCGAGGAAGCGGCCGTCCGCGCCGATCGCGAGCTCGGCCTGCACCGCGAGATCGCGGCCGTGATAGTCGGACATGAACGCCTCGTGACGGTCGGCGCGCCACTTCACCGGGCGCCCGAGCCGCCGCGCCGCCCACGCCACCAGCACGGACTCGACGTAGCAGCTGTTGCGCGTGCCGAAGTTGCCGCCGACGTCGCGCGCCGTCACGCGGATCGCGCGTTCCGGAACGCCGAGCGCGCCGGCGACGCCCGCGTGCGTCCGCCCGAGCCCGCCGGCGCCGACGTGCAGCGTGAAGCGCTTGCCGGCGGCGTCCCACTGCGCGAGCGCGGCCCGAGGCTCCATCGGCACGCCGGTGATCCGGTGCACCCACGTGTCGAGGCGGACTATATGCGCCGCCCGCGCGAACGCGGCGTCGGTGGCGGCGGCATCGCCGCCAGTCGCGTCCACACAGAGGTTCGACGTGACATCGTCGTAGAGGACGGGCGCGCCGGGCTTCAGCGCGGCGAGGCTCATGGTCACCGCGGGCAGCGGGGTCCACTCGACGATCACCTGGCCGGCGCCGTCGCGCGCCGCGGACGGCGTCTCCGCGAGCACCATCGCGACGATCTCGCCGACGTAGCGCACGCGATCGGCGGGCATCGCCGGGTGCGGCGCGACGAAGACGACGTGCTCCTTCTTGACGATGTCCTCGTACGGGTTCGCGGTCATCGGGCTGTGCCCGACCGGCCTCACCCCGTCCGCGACGAGGTCGGCGCCCGTGAGCACTGCGGCCACACCGGGCGCGGCGCGTGCCGCCGCGGTGTCGATGCGTCCGATGCGCGCGTGCGCGTGCGGCGAGCGCACGAAGCAGACGTGGAGCTGACCGTCGGCGTTGACGTCGTCGCTGTAGCAGCCGGCGCCGGTGACCAGCCGCGCGTCTTCCTTGCGCAGGACGTGCTTGCCGATGCCTTCGCGTGCGGTCTGCCTGCGCGAGGTGAGGAACGACACGCTACGCCTTGTCGAGCGTGAGGCGAACGAGCGTGTCGGCGCGATCCTCGCGGTCCAGCGCGCGGCACGTCGCGATGACGGTCTCGAAGACCTTCGGCGGAATCGGCAGGCCGGGCGCGACCTCTCCGATACGCCGCGCCTCCTCGTCGAAGTCCCACATGAACTCGCGTCCGGTCGACTGCTTCGTGTGGCTCCGTCCGTCCTTGAGGTGGATGGTGATGCGCGGACCGAAGAGCGTCATCGCGTGCGACGGGATCAGCGTGACGCGCTTCATCAGCTCGAGGACGTCCGGCGGATCGTCGGGGCCGGGCGCGCGCCAGAGCAGGGGAAGGCCGCGCTTCACGACGCCCCACGCGGAGAAGTAGGCGGTGCTTCCCGGGCGCGTCTCGAGATCCTCGCGCCGGCTCGGAAACGCGGGGCTCGGATACTGCGTCTCCAGCCAGTTCACCACGGCCTCGACGCGGTCGACCTGCTCGGGCTTGATGTCATGCTCCCGGCACAGCGCCGCCGTGACGTCGATGTGCGCGATGTTGTAGCCGGCGGTGGAATAGATCCGATACAACGTCTCCAGGAACATCCAGTCCTTGCCGAGCCCGGTGGTGATCCTGTCGAGGTTTGCCTGCGTGTCGCCGACGAAGCTGTAGGTGAGCCGCCCGGTGTTGCTGCCGGCATACGCGTGATAGAAGCCGGCGTCGCCTTCGAGCACGGTCTCGCCGCCGGCGTGGCCCTGCTGCGCGAGCACGACCGCGAGCATCGCGTTGCGCACCGCCGCGCCTTCGCGGAGCGCGCGCCCGCCGCTCCGCGCGCCTTCGAGATTGCTCGCGGCGAGGCTCGCGCACAGCGCGATCGTGCTGTTCACCTGGTCTTCGGTGAAGTTCAGAATCTTCGCGGCGGCGATCGCGGGTCCGAAGGTCCCGAACACGACGCCCGCGTGGAAGCCACGTGCCATGACGGTCGGAATGAAATCCGCGGCCATGCGCTCCATGACTTCGTAGCCGGCGACGATGCCCGTGATGAAGTCGCGGCCCGACGCGCCGGCGGTCTCCGCGGCGACGAACGCGCCGGGAATGATGCTGGTCCCCGGGTGGCTGAGCATCCGGAACGTGTCCCACTTGCCGCCGGCGAACGCCATCTCGGCGTTGGCGAACGCGGCGCCGCCTTTGGTCACGCGCGTGCCGTCGACCATGATCGTCGCGCCGGTGCGCACGCCGGCTTCTTCCGCCGTCATCAGCGCGACGGCCTGACGGCCTTCCGGCGTCTGCGAGCCGAGCAGGACGGACGCGAGGGCCTGCAGGGTGACGCCCTTGGCGCGATCGACGACGGCCGGCGGCAGGTCGTCGTAGCGCAGCCCGACCACCCACCGCGCGAGCTGACGGCTGAGCGAAGCCACGGCCCGGACCATATCATGGGGGTGCGCGACGCATCCCCCAAGCCCCCCTGCGCTCCGGGCGCGGACTGAATCCGCGCCCTCCGCGAGTGCCGGGACGACTTGACCCGCGAAGGGTGCGGGCCGAAGATGCGCCGATCAAGACCGGAGGGCGGGCATGGAATTCGGGGTGTTCGCGGAGCAGATGCGGCGCGGCGCGAATCAGGACGAGGCGTTCCGTGAGATGTTCGCGCTCGCCGACCTCGGCGAAGAGCGGGGCCTCGACGTGTTCTGGATGGCGGAGATGATCGCCAACCCGGCGCGCTCGGTCCTGTGCGCGCCGCTGCTGGTGGCGAGCTGGATCGCCGGACGCACCAAGCGCATGCGCGTCGGCACCGCGGTGCAGCTCCTGCCGCTCAATCATCCGCTGCGCGTCGCCGGCGAAGTCGCCACGCTCGATCATCTGAGCCAGGGCCGCTTCGATTTCGGCATCGGGCGCAGCGGCGGGCCGCGCGCGTACGACGCGCTCGGCGTGCCGTACGCGGAGAGCCAGGATCGCTTCTTCGAGGCGCTGGAGATCATCCTGCGGGCGTGGAAGGGCGAGCCGTTCAGCTACGAAGGGAAGTTCTATCGCTTCACCGACGTCGGCGTGGCGCCGAAGCCGTTCCGCAAGCCGCATCCGCCGCTGCGCATGGCCGCGACGACGCCCGAGACGTTTCCGCGCGTCGCGAAGATGGGCTTGCCGATCTTCGTCGGGCTGCGCGGGATGAGCATTCCCGAGCTCACCGGTCACCTGAAGATCTATCGCGACGCGTGGCGTGAGGCCGGCCACCCGGGCGACGGCGACGCGTGCCTGCGCATTCCGGTCTACGCGGCGCCGAGCGAGAAGGCGGCGCTCGACGAGCCGCGCGAGACGATCACGTACTACTTCGAGCGTCAGGCGAACCTCACGCGCGCGCCGATCGGACGTGCCGGCACCGGCCCCGCCGAGCGTCGGGTCGCGCAGGCGCAGCGGCTCGAGGCCCTCTCGTACGACGCGATCCTCACCACGAAGGTCGCGTTCGGCTCGGGGCCGGGGCTCGTCGATCGGCTCGGCACGCTGAAGGAAGAGCTCGGCGTGAACGGTATCGCCGCCGAGCTGAATCCCGGCGGCATGCTCACGCCGGATCAGGAGATCCGCAGCCTGCGGATTCTCCTCGACGAGGTCGCGCCGAAGTTCAAGTAGGCGGGCGGCGCGAGGCCCAGGGGCGGATCGCTTCGAACGCCGCCGCCGCGCGAAGCACGAGCGCGTCTTCGAATCGCCGCCCGACGATCTGCATCCCGACCGGAAGTCCGTTCTTCGTCCATCCCGCGGGCACCGAGATCGCGGGCTGTCCGCTGTAATTGAAGGGGTAGCAGAGCGTCCAGCCGAGATGCGTCACCTCGCGACCCGCGACCTCGCGCGGACCGACGATGCCGAGCTCGAACGCCGGGAGCGCGAGCGTCGGCGTGAGCAGCAGGTCGTAGCGCTCGAAGAATCGCCGGAGCGTGTCGACCATCTGCTGGCGCGCGGCGACGGCCTTCACGTGATCGACCACGGTGAATCCCGCTGACGCTTCCGCGTACGCGATCAGCTCCGGATCCATCTGCGCCTTCTGCTCCGCGGGGCGCGCGGCGTGCGCGCCGGCCTGCGCGCCGCCGTAGAGGGTGCGCAGGATCCAGCCCGGGTCGCCGATCTGCGGCGTCGCTTCCTCGACCTTGACGCCGAGCTCTTCGAACGCGCGCACGGCCGAGCCGACGATCTCGCGGGTCTCGCTCTCGACGGGCGCGTAGCCGAGATCAGGTGACCACGCGATGCGCAGCGGCGCGTTCCCTGGCGCGAGTGTCCCGTCACACGCGGCGAGGTGATCGACGCCGTCGTCGGGGAGAGCGAACGCGTCACGCGCGTCGTAGCGCGCGATCGCGTTCATCATCAGCGCGACGTCGCTCACGGTGCGCGCGAGCGGACAGACGTGCGCGACCAGCTCGTTGCCGCCGGCGGCCGGGTACATCGGCACACGCCCGAACGTCGGCTTCAATCCGACGAGCCCGCAGAACGCGGCCGGAATCCTGATCGAGCCCGCGCCGTCGGAGCCGAGCGCGATCGGCGCGAGACCCGCGGCGACGGCGGCGGCGCCGCCGCCGGTCGATCCGCCGGGCGTGCGTGTGAGGTCCCAGGGATTGCGCGTCTCCCCGAACAGCCGGTTGTCGGTCGATCCGCGCCACGCGAACTCCGGCAGGTTGGTGCGTCCGACGAAGATCGCGCCGGCGGCGCGCAGCGAGGCAACGCTCGGCGTGTCTTCGGGCGCGACGAAGTCGGCGAGCAGGCGCGAGCCGTTGGTCGTCCGCTCGCCGGCGGTCCACAGGTTGTCCTTGATCGACACGGGGACGCCGTGCAGCGCGCCGGGCGTGTCGCCGCGCATCACCGCGTCTTCGGCCCGGCGCGCATCGGCGAGCGCGCGCTCGGCGTGGACGAGCACGTATGCGTTCAGCTTTGGATTCAGCCGCTCGATGCGTTCGAGGACCACCCGCGTGATCTCGACCGGCGACAGCTCGCGCCGGCGGATCAAGGACGTGAGCGCCACGGAAGGTGTGAAGCACAGATCTGCCGGTGTCGGCTCGGCGCGCGCGTTCATCACGCATCCCTGTCGGCGCGCCGCGAAGCGCGAGCCTGCGCGGCGAGCAGCGCCTCGGCGAGGCGGCGCGCGGTGAACGGCTGGCGGCTCGCGTCGATGCCGAGCGGCGCGAGCGCGTCGGCGACCGCGTTCGAGATCGCGGCCGACGCGCCCATCGTCCCGCCTTCCGCCATGCCCTTCATGCCCAGCGGTGTATTCGGATCCGGACGCTCGACGTGGGCGACGTCGAACGACGGCAGGCGGTCGGCCGTCGGCAGCGCGTAGTCCATGAGCGTCGCGCTCAAGTTCTGGCCCTCCGCGTCGTACACGACTTCCTCGAGCAGCGCGCCGGCGAGGCCCTGCGCGGTCGCGCCGTGGAGCTGGCCTTCCACCACTCGCGGATTCAACATCCGGCCGCAGTCCTCGACGATCGTGTAGCGCGGGATCGTCAGACGGCCGGTCTCGCGATCGATCTCGACCTCGCACACGTGCGTGCCGCTCGAGAACGTCAGCGCCGGCGGATCGAACGCGTGCGTCGCCTCGAGGCCGGGCTCGACGCCCGGAGGAAGCTCGAGCGGCGTGAGATAGGCCTTTTGCGCGACCTGCGCGATCGTGAGCCCGGAGCCCGGCGCGCCGCGAACGCGCACGCGCTCGTCGACGATCTCGAGATCGCCGACGGGCGCTTCGAGCACGTGCGCGGCGATCCTCAGTACCTTCTCCTTCACCACGCGCGCGGCGCCCAGCGCGGCGCCGGCGCTCACCACGCCACCGCGGCTGCCGCGCGTGCCCATCCCGTACGGCGCGGCTGCCGTGTCGCCCGACTGCACGCGCACCTTCTCGATCGGCACGCCGAGCTCGTCGGCCAGCGCCTGCGCGACCGTGGTGAGGTGCCCCTGACCCTGGCTCACCACGCCGATCTGGGCGGAGACGGCGCCGCTCGGCTCGACCCGGACCACCGCCGCGTCGTGGCCCGAGCCCGGAATGCCGGCGGACTTGTAGAACTCCGAGCCGTACGTGTTCGGCTCCACGTACGTCGCCACGCCGATGCCGACGATCCGCCCGTCCGCCCGTGCCTCCCGCTGCTCGTCGCGGCGCTTGGTGTAGTCGAACGTCGACAACGCGCGCTCGAGCGTGTCGCGCGGATGCACCGAACGGTACGTCAGCTCCGTCGCCGTCGTGTACGGCAGCTCGGTGTCCGCGATCATGTTGCGACGGCGCACGTCGACCGGATCGAGACCGAGCGCGCGCGCGATCGCGTCGATCGTGCCTTCGGTCACCCAGCTGCAGATCAACATCGGCGCGCGGTACGGGCCCGACGGGCACTTGTTCGTGAGCACCGCCTTGATCGCGTAGCGGTAGTCGCGCAGCCGATACGAGCCGGGCACCATCATGCCGACGACACGGGCCATGTAGTTGGCGGGGAAGTAGGAGTAGGCGCCGAAGTCCGCGAGGATCGTCACGTCGAGGCCGAGCAGGGTGCCGTCGTCTTTCACCGCGGCGCGCGCGTCGACGATGTCCTCGCGCGCGTGGAGCGAGGCGAGCAGGTTCTCGCGGCGCGTCTCCAGCCAGCGCACGGGACGTCCGAGCCGGCGAGACGCGACGGCCGTCGTCAGCTCTTCGCGATAGAGCGGAATCTTCTGACCGAAGCCGCCGCCGACGTCGGGCGCGATCACGCGCACCGCGCTCTCCGCGATGCCGAGCCGCGCCGCGAGCGCCGAGCGCATCGGATGCGGAATCTGCGTCGAGTGCCAGAACGTGAGCGTCTCGTCGCCGGGCAGCCAGTGCGCGAGGCATCCGCGCGGCTCCATCGGCGCGTGCGTCTGCCGGCCCTGGTGGAAGCGGACCTCGACGACGCGGTCGGCGCCCCGCAGCGCCGCGTCGACGTCGCCGTGCGCGAAGACGCCGGCATACGGGCGATTGCCCGGAATCGCCTCGTCGACGCGCGGCAGCCCGTCGTCCCCGGCGCGCTCCGGATCGATCACGGCCCGCAGCGGTTCGTACGCCACGTCGACGAGCGCGCACGCGTCCTCGACCCGCGCGCGGTCGTCGCCGATCACGCACGCGACGAGGTCGCCGGCGAAGCGCACCTTGTCGGTGGGGAGCGTGGGCATCTCCATCGGCAGGAGGCCGGGGATCGGGGGCGCCATTCTCAGCGGCGCCGCGACACGCGTGACGTCGTCGCCGGTGAGGACGTCGACGATGCCCGGTACCCGGCGCGCCGCGCTCGTGTCGACGCGCTTCAGAAGCGCGTGCGCGTGCGGGCTGCGGACGAACGCGGCGTGCAGGAGGCCGGGCATCGTGAGGTCGCCGACAAAACTCCCGCGCCCGAGGACGAGCTTGCGCGATTCTCGCGGGCTCAGCGCCGCGCCGACGTACGGCATGCGGTATTATCCCGCAGGCACACGCAGATCGCGGAGAGCCGCGATCGAGGTCGCGGGAGGTCCCGATGTCGACGAATGGGCACACCGATGCGCGGAAGCTCCGTGCGAGCCTGAAACATCCCGTCATCGACGCGGACGGGCACTGGGCGGAGTACCACCCGCATATGCGCGACGAGTTCCGCCGCGTCGGTGGCGAGGACGCCGTGCGGGCGCTCGACATGGCGAGCGCGCGCATCCCCCGGTCGCTCTCGATGTCGCTCGCCGAGCGCCGGCATCGCAAGATCGGTCAGGAAGCCTTCTGGTTCCTGCCGACGAAGAACACGCTCGATCGCGCGACCGCGATGCTGCCGCGCCTGCTCTACGAGCGGCTCGACGACCTCGGCCTCGACTTCTGCGTCGTGTATCCGACGGCCGGGCTCGGCTACTACCGGCTCCCCGACGACACGCTGCGCCGGGCGCTGTGCCGCGCGTACAACACTTTCACCGCCGAGCAGTTCCGCCCGTACGGAGACCGCCTCATCCCGGCCGCGATCATTCCGATGTACACGCCCGAGGAAGCGGTCGCAGAGCTCGAGTACGCGTCGAAGCAGCTTGGCCTCCGGGTCATCATGATGGGCGGGCTGATCCGCCGTCCGATCCCCGCGCTCGTCGAGGAGCACCCCGACGCGTCGAAGCTCATCGAGTGGTACGACGTCATCGGCATCGACAGCGACCACGACTACGATCCGGTGTGGGAGAAGTGCCGCGAGCTGCGCATCGCCCCGAGCTTTCACAACGGCGCGCGCTCGATCCTGCTCCGCAACTCACCGTCGAACTTCTGCTACAACCACATCGGCCACTTCGCCTCCGCGGGCGAGGCGATGGCGAAGGCGCTGTTCTTCGGCGGCGTCACCCGCCGATTCCCCGAGCTGAACTTCGCGTTCCTCGAAGGCGGGGCGGGCTGGGCGTGCTCGCTCTTCGCCGATCTGATCGGTCACTGGGAGAAGCGCCACCGCGCCGCGCTGGAGAACACCAACCCGGCGAACCTCGACCGCGCGCGGCTGCTGTCGCTCGCCGAGAAGTACGGCAGGCCGGAAGTCGCGGCGGCCGTGCGCCGTGGCGAGGGGCTCGACGACAACGGCGACGGCACCGGCAACGTCGAGGACCTCGACGACTACTCGCGCTGCAAGATCACGAAGAAGGACGACTTCAAGGATCTCTACGTCAAGCCGTACTACTTCGGGTGCGAGGCGGACGATCCGCTCAACGCGTGGGCGTTCAACCGGAAGGCAAACCCGATGCGTGCGCGGCTGAACGCGCTGTTCAGCTCCGACATCGGCCACTTCGACGTCCCCGACATGGGCGAGGTCCTGCACGAAGCGTACGAGCTGGTGGAGCACGAGCTGCTGAACGAGGACGACTTCCGCGACTTCATGTTCGCGAACGCCGTCCGGTTCTGGGGCCGGGTGAACCCGGATTTCTTCAAGGGCACCGTGGTGGAACGGCAGGCGGCGGAGGTGCTCGCCCATGGTCAATAGGATCGTGACGAAGGAAGAGATGCTCACGCGCGTCGCGAAGTTCAAGGATCTCAAGGCGAGCGCGCGGCCGCTCGTCGACGCCGTGCTGCCACAGTTCCAGCGCGAGATCTTCCAGATCATCGGCGGCGGCGTCACCGAAGACGGCGCGATCAGGCCGCCGATCACCGCCGTCGAGGGCTTCCACCTGTCGATCATCAAGGCCGGGCCCGGGAAGGGGACCGGGCTGCACAACCACAAGACCGTCGAGGTGTTCGTACCGCTGACGGGCACATGGTCGGTGCAGTGGGGTGACAACGGCGAGAACGAGCTCACGCTCGGTCAGTGGGACGTGATCTCGGTCCCGACCGGCATCATGCGGGGGTTCCGCAACGACAGCGCCGAGGAGGCCTACATGCTGGCGCTCGTCGGCGGCGACGATCCCGGCCGCGTGGCCTGGGCGAACGACGTGATGCAGGCGGTTCGCGACAAGGGCTTCGACCTGGACGAGAAAGGCAAGATCATCGAAAGGGCGCGCGCATGAGTCTCCTTTACGCGGCACTCGTTGGCTTCGTCATCGCGCTGGCCGCCGGTCCGGTCGCGGCGGCCCCGCAAGGTGAAGTGAAGATCGGCCTCGCGGCCGAGCCGAACACGTTCGATCCGCACCTGACCGTCGGCCGGAACTCCCAGATCTTCATCGTCAACGTCTTCGACGGGCTGACGGCGCGCGACGCGCAGGGCACCCTGGTCCCCGCGCTCGCGGAGTCGTGGAAGCGCATCAACCCCACCACGTGGCAGTTCGCGCTTCGCAAGGGCGTGAAGTTCCACAACGGCGACGACTTCAACGCGGACTGCGTGAAGTTCACGCTCGACCGCGGCACGAACCCCGAGACGAAGGCGACGATCAGCTCGGAGCTCAGCACGATCGCGAGGACCGAGATCGTCGATCCGTACACGGTCAACGTCATCACCAAGACGCCGGACTTCCTGCTGCCCGTGCGCCTCGGCGAGCTGTTCGGCCTGATGCTCTCGCCGAAGCACACCAACGCGGTCGGCAAGGAAGGCATCGCGACGAAGCCCAACGGCACCGGCCCGTTCAAGCTCGTCTCGTGGGCGAAGAACGAGCGGCTCGTGCTCGAGGCGAACGAGAGCTACTGGCGGGGCGCGCCGAAGGTGAAGACGATCGTCGTGCGTCCGATCCTCGAGGACGCGGCGCGCATCGCCGCGCTGCAGGCCGGCGAGGTCGACATGATCGCGCCGATCCCGCACGTGCGGATCGAGGAGCTCAAGCGGAATCCGAAGCTCGCGATCAAGACGATCCCGGCGCCGCGCATCTTCCACGTCACGATCGACGTGCGCAAGCCGCCGTTCGACAACGTGAAGGTTCGGCAGGCGCTGAACCACGCGGTGGACGTCAACGCGATCCTCCGCAGCCTCTACTTCGGCCACGGCACGCGGCTCGCGACGGTCGTCGACAAGAACGCGCTCGGCTACGACCCGAGCCTCCAGCCGTATCCGTACGATCCCAACCGCGCGAAGGCGCTGCTCGCCGAAGCCGGATTCCCGAACGGCCTCGAGACCGAGTTCGACAGCTTCACCGGGAGCATCGCGGATCACAACAAGCCGGCGGAGGCGATCGTCGGCTACCTGCAGAAGGCGGGGATCAGGGCGAAGCAGAACGTGTTCGAGTTCGCCGCGTTCGGGCCCCGGCGCGTGAACAACCAGACGGCGCCGCTCTTCATCTACAGCATCGGCAACTCGTATCTCGAGCCCTCGTGGGTCATTCGCTGGCTGACGCAGGGCGGGCTCGGCATGCACTGGAAGAACGGCAAGCTCGACGAGATGCTGACGCGCATCGAGGCGACCGACGACCGCGCACGGCGCGGGCAGCTCTACGGCGACGTGCAGAAGCTGATCAAGGACGAGGCGCCGTTCATCTTCCTGTTCCAGGCCGACGCCGTGTTTGGGATGAGCACGCGGATCGACTACACGCCGCGCCCAGACGAGACGCAGTGGCTCTATCCGCTGGGCATCAAGGGGTGAGAGCCGCGGGGATGGCCGTCTCCGCGTAACGCATGCGCCGGTTCATCGTGACGAGGATCGTGACCGCGATCCTCGTCATCTTCGGCGTGTCCGTCATCTCGTTCCTGCTGACGTTCCTGACCGGCGACCCGGCGGAGATCATGCTGCCGCCGGGCGCCACCGCGGTGCAGATCGCGAAATTCCGCGCCGAGTGGGGCTTCGACGATCCGCTCGCCGTGCAGTACTGGCGCTTCCTTCGTCGCGCGGTGCAGGGGGACTTCGGCATTTCTCTGCGCCACGGGCAATCGTCGCTGCCGCTGATCGCCGCCCGTCTCCCCGCCACGTTCCAGCTCACGGTGACCGCGATGCTGCTGGCGATCGCGCTCGCGGTGCCGCTCGGCGTGCTCGCGGCGACGCACCGCGGCCGGGCGATGGATCTCATCGCGATGAGCGTGGCGGTGCTCGGACAATCCGTGCCGAACTTCTGGCTCGCGATCATGATGATCCTGCTCTTCGCGGTGTCGTGGGGGATCCTGCCGACGTCAGGCCGCGGGGACTGGGCGCACGTGGTGATGCCGGCGAGCGCGATCGCGATCAACCTGATGGCGCTCCTCACGCGTCTCGTGCGCGCGGCGGTGATCGAGGTGCTTTCGGAAGACTACGTGCGCACTGCGCGGAGCAAGGGGCTGCGCGAGCTGTTCGTGGTGATGCGTCACGCGGTGCCGAACGCGCTGATCCCGCTGGTCACCGTCGTCGGCCTGCAGTTCGGCTACATCCTCGGCGGCGCGGTCGTGATCGAGACCATCTTCACGTGGCCTGGCGTCGGGCTCTTCACGATCCAGGCGATCCTCAATCGCGACTATCCGGTCGTTCAGGCCGCGGTGTTCATCCTCGCGACGTCGGTCGTCCTGCTCAACCTCGCGGTCGACCTGCTGTACCACTGGCTCGATCCGCGCATCCGCGTCCTGTAGGTGGGTACGCTCGTCCGCAAGAGTCCGCTCGCGACGGTGGGCGCGGTCATCGTGGGCCTCGTGCTGATCGCCGCACTGGGCGCGCCGGTGCTCGCGACGAGCGATCCGATCGACCAGGACCTGACCGTCGTGCTGAAGCCGCCGTTCTGGCTCGACGACGGGTCGATGCAGCACCCGCTCGGCACCGACCATCTCGGTCGCGACGTGTACTCGCGCCTCGTGTACGGCGCCAGGATCTCGCTGACGATCAGCACGCTCGCGGCGCTGCTCGGCGCGGCGGTCGGCGTGGCAGCGGGATTGCTCGCGGGATATCTGCGCGGGCGCGTGGACACGGTGATCATGCGGATCGTCGACCTGAACCTCGCGTTCCCGCTGATCCTGCTGGCGCTCGCGGTCGTCGCGTTGCTCGGAGCGAGCCTGCGTAACCTGGTGATCGTGATGTCGATCACCACGTGGATGATCTACGCGCGCGTGGTGCGCGGGCTCTGCCTCACGCTGCGCGAGCGCGAGTTCGTCCAGGCGGTGCAGGCACTCGGGGCGCACGACGCACGCATCATCACGCGCCACGTGCTGCCGAACGTGCTGCCGTCGATCACGGTGATCTGGACGCTCGAGATCGCGCGCGTGATCCTGATGGAGTCCGCGCTGTCGTTCCTGGGGCTGGGCGTCCCGCCGCCGACACCGACGTGGGGCCGGATGCTCGCGGAGGGGCGCGACTATCTCACCGTGGCCGGCTGGATCGCGATCTTCCCGGGCCTCGCGATCCTCGTCACCGTCCTCGGCATCAATCTCCTCGGCGACGGTCTCCGCGACCTGCTCGACCCGAAGGTCAGCGCTGGCGCACGTACTTGATCAGCCGCTTCGACCCGACCGACGCGAGATAGATATCGCCGCGCGAGTCGACCCAGAGGCCGTGGCCGGAGGCGGCGGTCTCGAAGCGGGCGAGCACCTTGCCGCTCTTCTCCATCACGCTGATCGACGGCCGCTGCTCGCTCACGTAGGCGATCTCCTGGGCGTCGAAGTAGATGTCCGTGGGCTTGTGGATGTCCCGCCACTGCGAGAGAAACTTTCCCGCCGCCGTGAAGACCTGGATGCGGCTGTTCTCCCGATCGCAGACGTACACCTGGCTCTGCCGGTCCACCCACAGGCTGTGCGGCAAGTGGAACTCGCCGGGCTCTTCTTTGCCGGGCTTGCCCCAGGAATCGAGCAACGCGCCCTGACTCGAGAAGCGATGCACGCGGCTGTTGCGATAGCCGTCGGACACGTACAGGTCGCCGGACGGCGCGACCATCATCTCGGTCGGCTTGTTGAACGGCCCGGCGGAGCGGGGTGGCAACTCGATGTCCTTCGTAGCGCCGGTGTCGGATGCCTGGCCGCGCGTGCCCACGACCATGA